>Ga0193960_1000586_pt1 | contig 14993 bp, 17 predicted proteins | sample FB_3_MG_FD_140338 | JGI IMG/M metagenome (GOLD analysis project Ga0193960, IMG submission 140338) | Microbial mat bacterial communities from the Broadkill River, Lewes, Delaware, United States - FB_3_MG | ecosystem: Environmental > Aquatic > Freshwater > River > Microbial mats | place: USA... | reverse complement strand
GCCTTGCTCATAACCACCATAAGCAACATTGCCAGCCGCTCGCGCCCATACAGCAAAACCATCTTCACTAGCTGAGTTAGCCCAGTTTGTATTTAAAAAGTATAACTGTGATGGAATAGTTGCCGCTGGCTTAACTATATGCATTATTGTGTTAGCGTTCTGACCTATAAATCTAAGCCAACTTGGGTTGTCATTACATACTATCCTTCTATTAGTGCTTGTGTCACTAGATTGTAATGTATTTCCACCTCCATTATCTGTAAAAGTCCATCCGCTTGATATGGTAAATCCTGATACATCTAGGTTATTAGGCGCTACATTATTTAAAGCGCTAGGGTTACTTGGGTTATAAGAGTTAATATCGTCTAAATCAATAACTATCTCAAGGTTTGCATCATATCCAAGACTTGTAATTATGCCAAGCAAGGTGTCGCTTACTACACTACCATGCTTTTTATATAAAGCCCTTCTCAATAAAAAACTCATAATTAACCCACCGTACTATGTGCGTCATCTAACCACCAATCATCTGTAGTTCCCTGCGTTAATGATACGCCCTTCCATTTCATTTGCGTTCTGTGCTTTGAGTATTCTACCCCATACTCCAAGGAGCATGGATTAAAAGTAAAAAAAGCTAAAAATAATATAAATTTCATATTTCACCTATATTGGGGTTATGTCCACCGAGCCTCCGCCATTGGCAATAGTTAGCCTGTATGCTGTCCCGTCAGCGCTTCTTAGTACCAAACCAGATGAGCCGCTATCAGGCCTTAAGTTTAGATCACCATTAGGCTCAAATGTTGTAGAGGCATTTGTATCGTTATTTTTGATAAAGAAGCCACTATCAGCATCACCACTAGTTACAGAATAAGCCAGAGAATAAGATTTTGCACCGCTAGGGCTGTTAAACCTTATCTGAGGTCCTTCACCAGTAGTTGATGGCTGCATAACATATCTGCCGCTCGGTTCTAGCAATAAATACGCCCCTGTTTGACTGTTTGTCATCTGAAAGCCGTTGTCAGATGTATCGCTCGCACTATATTTTAATATGTACTCATTTACCGCGCCGACAGAGTTGAACACAAATGATCCGCTATCCCTCTGCACACCCATATTTCTGTTCACTCTATAAACTTGTCCTGCTGCATCAGGGAGTGCTAAATACACATTAGAATTACCAGCGACCCCCCCTACAGTGTCGGTATAATTATTTACATCATACCCAGTAATCAGGTTGTTAGTGGCACCGTCTGACGTTGTTACCTGCTTTGTACCTACGTATACGCGGCACTGCTCAGACCCTCTTATAAACCCAGCTACAGATTGCGGAAACTGGTACCTAGGCGATGATATTTCAATGTTTGAAACTGTATTAGCTCCAGTGTTACGGCTGAACCCATCTATAAGCCATGCGCCACCGTTGCATAGTTCAAATGTGTGACCAGCAAACACAATGCCGTCAACAGAAACGTCGGTACAGTAAATATCAAGCCCTATCGCATTAGTTGATGCTGAGCTACAACCAAGACCCGAAATCCCTCGACAATTATCTAAAGAAATCGGCACTCTCTCACATGTAGCTACCAACGATGTAGCTATACCAAATGACTTTACACCTATCATTTGCATTTCTTGTTGGCGTCGCATGTATATTACAGGTGTTGTTGATGCGTCAGGCACATCATCACCAATAGCAACAACATTTTCTATTATTCCGGTCTGGCTCAATGTGGGGAATGTCGTACCGTCAATCTCCACAAGCCTTAGCGCATTGTAATTCTTGTGGGCAAAATTAAGGTTTACATTTCTAATTGATAAAGCGTCGTATGCGTTTATTACTTCTAACAAATGAGCTGGTACAGCTCCGTCCCTGTTCGCTTGTATCTTGATGTTGCTAATACTTATTGATGGCGCAGCTTTCAAATCCGCCTTTAAATTTTCAAATCTAAAAACATATTCGTCACCATTCCAGTTAATCTCATCAGGCGCGATTATAAAAGCCCCTTCTTGCGCCTCTTCTAGTAAAGTTGGTACGTGAGAGCCACCAGTGCCAGCCCCAGCAGATTCCCCGTTGATGGAAGTTATAGGACTAAACAGTACTCCGCCTGTGGTTCTGTAAAGACCTCTGTGTCCGTAAAGGTTTCCGCCTCTATTTGCCCATGCCTGAATAGATTGTGTGTCATCTGCCACACCATCCCCGACAGCACCAAACTGCCTAACATTAAATCCACCATCACCTCTTCTTAGTGACGCTATATTTCCGTTAGATAATGTAAAATCAGACAACTCATCTGGAGCGCCGCCATACTCTGCAGGTGTCATTATCTCATAACTAGACTGCCCACCGTCATTTGCAGAATAATAACCTCTCGTATTAACCACTTGACCACTAGTTAATACAGCCTGTTTTAATGCTGAAGCATTTAAAAAATAATTCATTTCATTCCTCGCTCACTTGCCATTCGTAGTCGGTATTTTCTGTGCCATTTATTGTTCCGTTATTAGTCGTTCCGTTGTTTAATATGTTAACAGAAAGTGGCCCATCATTTATCGGTAAATCATGAGTAAAGACGTATATACCCTCATTAGTTAGGGCGTCTGATATTATAGATATATTCTCAGTGTGGCTAGACTGATTTAGCTTCATATCGAATTCAATAATAGCACCTATATCTCCACTACTCGGCCATAGTATACTGTCAATAAGTATACCCTGAGTTGATGATGCTGGTTTTGGTGAAATCCAGTTCATGATGTATTCGTCAGATGACATTGCAGCACATCTTCTTATAAGAAAACTCATTTAAGCCACCTCGCCAGAGCCAACATAAACCCAATCGTCAACATCTTGCTGGTCTATCGAAGCAGTATCATAAGCCCCGTCTAACGTCACAGAGCCACCGTCAACACCATTCAGGGAGACGCCTGCTACTGCTGTTATTGTTGTCGCACCTGCACCTAATTGACGTAGCAATATCACAGCATCAACTAGAATAGCTTGGTTAGCGTTTGTGTCGATAGTTATAACATTTGCCGCCGCGTTATTCATAGACACTGTTTTGCCTCTGTCGCTCGGAATTAAAGTATAAGCCGTCCCTGTTTGCTTGTTGTAAATAGCATCATTGAGTTTTGCAATGGCGATTTCTTCCGTGTTATCTAATATGTTATCAGCGTTATTTGATATGCTACTAGCGTTATCATCAGTTATACTCTTAACCTCATCAATCGCTGCACCAACCCTATTAGATGATAACCCTTCAGAGCTGGAGAATGTAACTTGTGATGCTTCATAGTCAGCGTCAGCTGGGAGAACATTACCGTCTCTAGAATTCCAAGTTATAACACCTGCAGTTACAACGCCTTCCAAATCATTTTGAACCCCGTATATTATCGTACCCTCTGGAAATGAGTTTGCCAGCCTTATTTCTGTTGGGCTGATTATCTCGTAATCACCAGGAGCGCACATTCTACCGTCATCAGCGTTTTGTCCGCACACATAAAAAGTAGCGTTAGAGCTTACCACTAAAAACTCCAAATCAACCTGACCTGATGTTAATGTTTTTGGCTCGTTTATTAATGATATAGTGTTAGAGGGTATTAAAATCTCCTTGATTGTGTATTCACCAATAAGCCCCTCATTAACTATAACGTCATACAGACCACTATCAACAACAAAGGTGTAATTCCCTAAATTATCCGATGTCACTGGATTGTCAATTTCAATGGTTCCAGCTAAATCTTCGTATAGCGTGGCTTTTATCTGTGTTGCTGTGTGCCTAACCGTTACCAGCCTCTCTGCACCGCTGTTCCCGGTTAATTCAGAGTCAAACTGTAAAATCACCGTGTTGTTATATCTAAACATTTTTATATAGCCCCAAAACCAAAAATAATTCTAGCCACGTCGTTCACTTCGTTAGCGTCGTTATCAGTAACTTTTAAAGTTAAAATTCCAGGTATCTCCGCGTTAAATCCAGAGCATCTAATCCTAGTGCTTGGCTCGCCCTGAGATAGTATTTCAAATATAGGGTTATCTGTTGACCATTCATAAATAAAAGGCTCAACACCAGATATAACAGAGCCACTAATTGTTGGCGAAGTTAAAGAACCGTTACTTCCTCTAATATTCAAAAATGATGGCGTAATAAAGACGCTGAACTCTTGTGGGGGTAAAGACACCTTTATCGATGTTAATGATTTAGCTGCACCCTTCATTATGAGAAGTCCTGACCAGCAACGAACCCATACCAAGTCAATCCATCGTAAGTGGAAAACACTATAATATCCTCGGCTCCATCTGTAGCAGTTATTGTCGGCGCAGTTCCTGACGCGAATTTTATGCCGGCAAAGTCAACACTGTTAATGTCTACTGTTTGCGTGAATTTTACGGTTATAGTTGTCACACCTTGCGTATTTACGTTGCCAAAAACTATAGAGCTAACATTTTCAGATAAATTAACATTAAAAACGGTTCCCGCATCCATATTTAACGTTAAAACTCCGGACAATACAACTGGACTTGCGATCGCTTCTGTAAATGTCTGTACCTTGTCTTTACTTGACACCCTTCTTAAAAATAATCCGTTATCCATCGTGATAATATTTACACCATCAGGAGATCCTGTTGACACAACTTCAAATGTAGATCCAAGCCCGTCAGTAGTTAGAGCGTCACCGAGAATGATCACTGTGTCACCCTCGTTATAATTAACTGTTTTTGCAGCCTGCACCGTAGGTGAAGAAAACACAACGCTTGCTGTATCTGTTAATGATTGTGCGGTCGTTGCGTTCTGTCTAGCTCTTATAAGTGTCCCAGCAGGATAAGCGCTAGTTAGCGTTATTTTTCCAGCACTACCGTCAGTTACGACATAATCAACGTCCCTAAATAACCCACCATTATCAACACCGGAGCCAGATATATCTATAACTGAATTTGTTACGTCAACATTAGGGAAAATAACCTCGGTCTGATTCAGTGTTGTTGTTATTACATCCTCAATAACCGACTCTAAACCAGAATCAACCAAAGAGTTGTTGTTTATTGTCGGAAAGTAATAAACTTGCGCGTCGTTGCTGTCTAATACTTTGAACGAATAAGAGCCATCAATAGCCAAAGAAACAGGCGAGCCATTGTATTCAGGTATTCCGCCAGCGGTGGTTTTAACTGGTTGCTGCAACGGCACAAGAGAACCGTTTTCCTGTATTGCGTAAACTCTCTTTTGATTTTCAGCTAATTGAGGGTCCCTGTCTACCTCGCCAAAATAAAGGCTTGCTAAGGCTAGAGCGTCGCTTTTTGTTGGGTCAGGTATATACATCAACGGATTATTAATCCTTAATACAGATTCGGGCGATGTTAGCCCGTTGTTTACGATTGTTGCCATTTTGGGTTGTCCTGTGCTACGCTTTAATTTTATTTTAACATTTTTGGAACTTATATGATTACTTTTATTTTTTATTACATAATATTTTGTATTGCCGTCGCTGTAATAACTGGCCTTATAGCTGGATTTAAGTAGTTACTTCGCTTTTAGTAAATTTTTTATTGCCTTTAATTGGTTTTTCTCGTTAACGCCTCTTAATCTTCTTGCACTCTCTTTTACCCCTAAAGCCACAGCGCCCGGTATAGACATTTGAGATACATCGACAGCAGTATCTATGCCGGCTTTCCCTACTTCACCCCTTAATGATGTTCTAGCACCTCCACCAAAAACAGCGTCTAGTTCATCAGCGAATAACATTTGTGTTAATATGTCATCATCAAAAGATCCTCCGTACTTGCTAGCCGTTGACTCGATATTATCAATAGCATTCATTAGGTTAGCTCTTCCTTTGGTGTTATTCATCAACCCGCGAAGTACGGTCCCCGTCGCCTTTTCAGCGTTAGGCCCAAAGAAATCTATCTTTCGTCCAGCGGCATCCTGCAGAGAATCAAGCGCTTGAACAGTGTCTGAAAATCTAGCGTTAGCCTCTTTGTATCCTGAGAATTTAGAACTTAATTCATCGTTTACGCCTTTTCTTAAGTTCTTAGCGACTAGCTCTGTCTTTCCGCCTAAACCTTGAGCCTTCTTTCCAAAGTTGACATTTTCATCTATGAACTTCTTGAAGTTATGTGCCTCTAGAGCATCAGGCTCTTGATTCCTTTTTATTCTCAATGATATGTCTTTTATCAGTTTTCTTGCTGGGGCAACAGTTTCTATTTGTGAGCCTGTAAAGTCTGGCGTCATATTTTCATCGAAAGTAACCCCTAAGTCTTGAGCGTCAGAATAAAATTTATTCACTGGTTCCGATACGTCTACGCTTTTACCTTTTAGCTTTGCCGCCTCTCTATTTAGTTGCTGGCCTGCTTGCTTGTTGTTTGATTTAACAAAAGAGACTTTTCTTAATAATGAGTCGCCAGCAATATCGGCTGGTCTATTTTTCACTCTGTAAAGTTCATTTTCTTTTCCTTTCTCAACCTCTGAAACCATTTTTAACATGCGTCTCTTGTCGGTTGGGCTTGAGTTTGCTAAAACGTTTGTCATTCCTTCGTCAAATCCTTGTTTTACAGCCCTGTTTACCAGTCCTTTTACTCTAGGTGTAAAGCGATCACCTGAAGATTTTTTTGCGAAACTTTTCTGTATCCCGCCCATCGAATCATCTGCAATTTTCATTGATAACGGGCTTTTTATACTAGCAAATGGCTTTGCCCCACCCTTTAAAGCGTTAATTCCGACTGTCGGGGCTGTACCAAGTACCGGAGGGAGAGTGCCTAGAGCTTCGCCAATATCTCTGACGTATTCTTTGCCTGCTTCGCTCTCTGGTATGTAGGTGAGTTTTGATGCTAGAGCTTTCGCCTCCTCAAGACCTTCTCCTGGCTTTAATCTTCCTGTTAATTCGCCAAGTATTCCAGAAATTGTACCAGCACCAAAACCGAGAGCACCACCAGTTGCTCCAGTGATAGCAGTAAGCGCCGCCTCTCCAGCACCTTCTAACTGTTCGCCTAGTGCTCTTTCTTTTGGTTTTGCGTATGACACCTGCCCACCGTCTGGCACATCTGGATTCATTGCTTGCTCTGCCGCTTCTGTGGTATTTCCAAGGAAAGCATTAGGATCGAAATTACTGCTAGATGAAAGAAAAGCATCAGGATCGAATTCTTTAGCCATATTAATTAACTCCTAACCTTGAAAGTATTTGTCTTGACCTTGGGTCGTTAGGATTTGCCCTAGCCCACTCTAACGCCTGTGCGTTTACATCTGCGTTATCATTTGTTTTTTTATCTGAAATGTTTTTTTCATACCCTTTTCTAGTTATTTCTTTTTTGTAATTATCAATAACTCTATCATAGGCGCCACTTATTCTCTCTAGTTCTTTTTTAAATGCTTTTTCGCCCATACCTGCATTTAGCCTGCTTGATGCGCTAGCTATTACCTGTATATCTTTATCAGTTAATGGGCCACTCATTACACTCAAGTTCTCAATGGTCATTGAGTTTTTTATGTTATCAAGTATAGCCTCAGCCTCAATACCTTCGTCGGTAGTGCTTGGTAGCCTGCCTTGATAACCTGTTAGAGAGTCGATATAGCCCTTATTGCCTAACAGTTCTTTTATGGTGTCTTTTTTGTTTTCAGCGTCAGTTATGGCGTTATCTATGCGAGTGTAATCTTCTAGTTTTACTTGCTCTTTCTTGGCTAAAGACTCATCAAGCTCCCTTTGAAGCTCTTGTCTTTTTAGCTCGTTAGTCTCACGCTTTATTTGTCTGTCGATATTTTTCTCTTTTATTTCTAGCCTTCTTAATTCTCTATTTGCTTCATTTCCTGCCACCATTGCCGCTTGGTATTCTGTCATTGCTTCTGGCCTGCCTGATTGCTGAGCTTCTCTCACCTTGTTGAATCTATCCCATAGCTCAGGCTCTGTAATTGCCACGCCCATTTCCAGTTTATTCATATCCAAATCGCCAGAAATCAATCCCGCAGCATCTTGGCGCATATTGACAGGATTTCCGCCTGCTGCTTCGACCTCATTAGCGTACATGGTTAAAATTTCAGATGCTTGTGCTGGATCTCCAGACTGTAAAGCCTTGCCATAACCAGCGCTAGATAACCCTCTTGTCTGCTGATTTGCTATTCCGAAAGACTGCTGAGCTTGCTTTGCTGCCTCTGGATATTTAAAAGAAAACTCAGCTACACGTTTAGGGTCGTTAGATGCCAAAACGTCTTGGAATTCTGATTGCATTTCTGCCTGTCTTGCTTGCGCCGCGTTTCTATTCGCTATAGCCATTCCAAAACCACCAGGAGACGCACTTCTTCCCCTCCATGCTTGCGGTTGTAATAAGCCTTGTGCTGCAAAAGGGTTAGCCATGTTGTACACCTATCATATCGTAATTAACAAATTTAAAGCCGTTGTTTAGTGATACAGCTTCAGGTTTTATTTTTTCGACTTCGTGCGCTAAAACTCCGAAAGCATCACCGTAAAGCCCTAATTCTTGCGCTATATCATTCCATGACCAGCTATAAACATTAAAGCCGTTTTCTTTACTTATCTTTTTAATATTGTCTTTTAATGACTCATCTGAAAACATTCCACCAGAACCGCCACCAGAGCCACCAAGGAAAGACATCCCGACTTCGTGACCGTACTGTCTCTCGTTTTGTGCAAAGTTTCTCAAATCCTCTCGGCCTGCAAGCAACCCTTGCTGCTCGGCAACCATGCCTTGCCCAAGTGTCTGACCTATTCCTGATGTCATTTGTGCTATAGCTGGCGCGTAAGTTTGTGTGTTCGCCAGACCAGTTAACCCGCCCATGTAATTCATTAGCGCTTGATCTTCTGCCCTTTGATTAAATGCAGCTAGGTTTTGCTGGGTTGTACCAGTTCTTAATCCGCCAGTCGCAGCCTGATTTCTTAATATTGATTCTTCACCAGCACCACGAGCATTCAGCATTGCTTGGTAAATAGGTGATGATTGAAATGAAGCTAAAGAAGCGCTAGGGTCGTCACCTATGCCGTAAAAACCGCCAAGCTGAGACATTGCACCTTGTCGTAATTGTTGAGGCAATTCATCTAGGGCTTTTATGTAATCCAGACCTTGTTGTTGATAATCCGCCTGTAGCTCTGCCGCTTCTCTACCAACTTGACCGGCCCTTTTTTTGCCTTCTATATTGGTTATGCCTGTCCAGTCAGTAACCTTGCCTAACGTGCTGCCCATTATTTAGCCCTCATATAAACACTTGAGCCATCAGCATAACCTAACAACTCAAAACCAATCTTTTCAACCAACCTGCAAACGCTTGGTTTTTTTATTGCCACCATGACACGCTTACACCATTTAAATTCATTCATAATAAAATCAAAAAATTCATTACAAGCTACCTTTAATAACCTTAAGCCTCGTTTATCACTCGCTATGTGGCAACTTGCCGCCTCACCTCTTTTGCACACTGAAAACAAAACTTTGCAATCTGGAAAATCCCAACGGTAAACAATATGCTTGTCATTCTTTGGGATTCCCATATCGTCACCGTTATAAATATAAAACATTATACCACACTAACCCAGCCAGTGTCTGAACCTACATTTTCGTTAAAATACATAGCAACACTTGTCGGTGAGTTTGTAGTATCAAAGTAAACCTGAGAGTTATTAGATACAACATTCCCTTCTGGAGTCTGCGCACCAAAAAGTGGTTTATAGCTATCTATTGTCTCCATAAGATTGTTAATTGACAACTGCAACGATTCAACATCATCTTTCATTGCTGAGTAATCTTTTACAAATCTGTCTGTTGCTGTGGGCAGGGATTTTGCTATATCATCCCACCCCCTTAGTACTTGTTGCGTCATGAGTAATCAACCTTTAGTCCGCTAAATGCCATTTTATCTTTTGATACAAACCTAAACTTAAAATTCATATCGTCTCTAACATAACCGCACCGTCTAGCTATGTATCTTTTGTTGTAACCTTGAGAGCATGATATTAAATTCCAATACTCTGTTCCGTAAGTTACACCATCATAAGACAAACTAAAGGCTGATGTGAAATTGCTTGTCGCGTACCCTGCTATAGTATCTATCTCGAATTGATTGATAGAGTACGTTTCTAAACCGCTAACTATTGGAGAGTAGCATATACATTCAACATCATTTTCGTATTGCGCTGCCGAATTATCGTCTAGATAACCTAGTTTATTTTCTTTTATGTCTCCATATACCCACTTGCTAATTCTTGGGTCAAAAACCCCGAACTTAGCTCGCCACGGTTCATCGCACTCCACTTCAGTTTTTACGTATGACCACGCAGCATCCAACCCGTATTTTTGGGCGATAGTGTGATTATATAAAAGAGTTTCTTTTTCTAGGTGAACTATTAGGAATTTATCTCTGTCAGCAACCCTAGACTCTAAATAAGCATTGGCCAACTCTGATTCAGTGTAATTTGACAGTATTTGATCTATCTCTCTTGTTGCCACTGTTGTTACTTGTCCGCTATTTAGTATATGAATGCTTGGAGACTCTTCCTTTCTTCCGCCTAACAAAAAGAATGAACCATCTAAAAGAGTTTGGCAATGCGTACCGACTATACCTATTTTGTTTGCTGCACCGTCAATATTTCTCAATACACTTGTGCCTGATGGTACATTTGGGTCGAAGTAAAAATACTCAGTTGAATACCTGTTAAATGCGATTATTTTGTTGTGGTCATCCCTTGCGACTGCAAGGATTTTATCACTGGAGAATTCACTTGATGAGTATTTTAGAGGGCTTATTGATGACTCGTTGTCTATGTCGGTATGAAATAAAAACTCTCCATCAGTCATTACGTAAATTCCTTTAAACCATGTTATGTCTATAGGCACACCCAAGTCTGGATCTAGAACTTGATTTAAAGCATTTCCATCCCAGTAAAAAAGCCTTCCGTCAGATAGTATTGCCTGCGTGTTAAACGAGTTAGCCAAAGAGCACACACTATCACCAGGTAAAACACCTAAATTAGTAACCGTTCCGTCTGGAGCTATTGATTCTAGGAAGTTTCCAGAAACCCTGTAATGCTCTTCAAAATTTTCATTGAAAGTACCACCTCTAGCAACACCGCTAGTTGATGCGAACTCAGTTAGTCCATCATGACTAAGTAGATAGCCTTGATCGCCTCTTATATTTCTGATTACAGCTGTTAAGTTAACGGGGAGGTTAGAGCGATAGTCGAAATCAGACGCTCTATCGCCTTTTATTAATGGCAGTTTTATTTCAGGCATTATTATATCCCATGTTTTTACATTAGATTATAACACGCAAAACTATATATAAAAACGACGGATAAAATTATCATTAAATCTAGAAGAACATTATCTAAATCTCTCAACTCTTATTGCAGCGCAGGACGCGATATTCCAACTTGGAGCTGTGGCAGATGAAATTACTGGCTGAAATATACCGCCGGAATTACTTCCGCTACTGTCCCTCATTATTTCATACGTTATAACTACACCAGGAGCAGGTATGTTTAGCCATGTCTCGTCACTAAAAGGAATCAGAACGTTATCATTATCAATTTCAGTGCCTATTGTCTGTCCCGCCTGAACTCCATTAATTAATGCTCTAAACCTTAATTCTGATACGCCGCCGCCACCAGTTCGACCGTAAGACAGGCTTACTTTTAACCTATACAATCCTGATTCGTTAAAGACTAATGAGCCATCAGCCAGTAAATTAACTGGATCTGAAATTGTATTTACCGCTGGGCCGTATTCTACTTGAATTTGATTAGCTTCACCTGTTCCAGTTGGTTGTTGGTTTGTTGCTAATGACCTACCATCTAAAATACGCTCTATGTTTAAAGCTGGCGCTCTGGTTGATGTTGACAAGGTTGTTAATGAAACCTTGTCAATGTTAATTAACGCGCCGTTTGTTTGCTGGACTGTCACTGGTATAGTGTGCCATCCTGTGTTATCTACAGCGGAACCTGTAACCTCTAAGGTCATATAGTTAGACGAGCTAGAGAATTCGCTAATAAAAATAACATCGCCAGTGTAAAATTTATTAGTCGCAAAACCTAAGTCTGCACCAGTATCTAGCAAGTCGTTAACGTAAAGCTCAGTAATCAAAGAAAGGTCTGCGTTATTACCTTTAATAAAACCTTGTAGCGGGTCTGTTGCTGTAACGTCTGTTTTCCATTGATAAACGGGCATTCCTGATTGCGCAGCGAATACAGCGGTATCTCCTAGTGTTGCATTAACAACCCAACCAGTTGTTACAGCAATACTAAACCCTGAACCAGAACGCGCAAAAGACCTATTATTATTTGTCCAGTCTGAATCTGTTGACATAGCAACACTTTCTGAATAGAAATTTAATTCGGGCGGGATATTATCGTATACAGTGGTATTTCTTATTTCAATCTGAATAAAATAATTACTAGCAGGGTTTAATGTTATTTCTGCGGGCTGGTTAAAAATTTCACTACCTAGCGCAAACATCACATAAAAGCCATCTTGCAGATCACCCCAAGCTGTAGCGTTAAAGTCGCCATAAGTTACTTCGTCTAACACAAGATTAATAATAGGCACATAAAGCGTTTCAATCGCAAGTCCTGACCCGTCTTTAAATATACGGTATCTTGCTGTTGATTCTACTTGTTGAAATGTCGCGCCAAGATGATCTTCTATTGTAAATATATTCCCAGAAAAGCTAAGGCTGTCCACGTTGATAAACCAGCCGTCAGAAAGTGTTGCAGGGTCTGGAAGGATCAAGGGTACAGGGCCGGCGGCATCCTCTAAGAAATATTCCTTTCCACTGGGATCAGTGTTTGTCAGCGTTCTTTGTGTTGTTACTCGCTCAAAGTTGAAACTGAGAGAGCCGCCACCGGGAGAAACTACCCATCCAGCATCTTGTCTTGAATATGGTTGCCCGTCTTGCGGTGCTTCTGGTATTCCGTCGCCACCAACGCTTGAGTTTGGATCGTATGGTTTAAATCCGCTCATGTTAACCCCTTAATATATTGGTTTTATAATAGCTAATGAGTTTTCAGCAATTAATGTCCCTGCCACTGATTTAGAAACCTCTAGCCATACAGATTCGGACGGTGCAAGAGTAAAAGCACCTATGACAAGAAAACCTGATCTAACGTTGGTCGATCCACCAGTAGGGCCAGCGGAATACCTTTGTTGCGTTCCAGTTCCAACGCCGCCAGTAGAATTAAGCCTTGCGGATAAAATCGCTGTATTGCTTGTGCTGTCAGAAATTAAACTTCCTGAAAAGCTTAATGACATACTGTAATTATTTGGCGATATGTTAGTAAATTTCATCTCTGAGTTATCAAGAGATATAACCCCTACGTCATAAATTGGGTTAGGAAAAAAGCCGTTACTACTGTGCTTGGCTGAAACAAAGGTATCTATGTCAGCGCTGGCGACCGAATCAGTTGTATTGCTTGAATAAACAACTATTCCTGTGCCACTGCTATTAGTTCCAGTTTGGCTTGGCGGGTAAATAGAGTCGCCATTAGCAGGATCGTATGGTCTGAAGCCGCTCATTTTATGCGGCCTCCACTTGAAGTTTAGAGCCTCTAGAAGTATAAGCCCAAGCGCCAATATTGCCAGTGCCATTAGTGAAAAACTGTCTACTAGGCAGTTTATTATGACCGTATCCGGATGTTGGTTCGGTTGCTGACTCAGTTAATATAACCTCGTCTTTTCCTATGTTCTGAATAATTATTGATGTACCGACAAGGATGCCAGTCTCAGCGTAAATATCCACCCATTTATTTCTAGGTAGGATCACTGGAGGTAGTGAAGTTGCCATAAAAAAACCCCTTAAAAGTTACAGCGTTATATCTTTCGTCGGGGTTAATTATTGGTCGGGTTTTGTCGGGTGGTTTTCTGTTTAGTGTTGAACGCGTCCAACTGCTCAAGCCCGACACTTGAACAAATTCATTATAGCATTAAGTATCCGTTACATTAAAGTTAATTGTTTCAGGGTTAACCCTTCCGCTAGATGTTGTTACAGTTATTTTTATCGGTGCAAATCCAGCGGTCAAACCTTTCACTTCAATAGTAATAACACCATCATCTTCACTACTGTTAATAACTGACAAGCCTTGACCATCATCAACAACAAAAGAAGATATAGTATCGCCTGCAACTTCATTTAGGTAAGGGTTAAAGTCGATTTGATAGAAATCAGTTTCGCCAACCTTGATATCTTTAGTGTCGCAATTCTCAGGTGAGTTTTTATCCGCATTCTGAAATCTAAATCTATCATTGTAGCCATAGCCAAACGAATGACCGCTGCCGGTAGGTTGATAAGGGTCTGATTCTCTCATGGTTAAGTCTGAGCTAAACAAGCCAAGATATGACGACCTTGCATCGGATCTTGTGTCAGGGTGTAGCACCTTGCCGTATGATGGGCATAATGTTTTTGCTAGGTTGAGTATTACAGCGTGAACATTTACATCATTTAGCCCGCTATCTTGGTTTGGGTCTACTTTGCTAAACTCTTTGGATCTTATATAACTAAGGCAAAGCCCCTTGTTTTGCCATCCAAGAATCATGCTATCTAGACGCTTGATTGCTGATGTAATCTCGCTAGGTGATGGCGTAACAGTTAAGCCGCTAACCCTAAGCTCCTCGAAAGCACCTAGAGCGATATCATTCTTTGTTATCATCTTTGTTCACCTTAGCCTTTGTTTTTCTTTTTGCTTTTACATCATCAAGACTTAAAACCCAGCCTTTAGCAATGTAAATAGCAGAGTCATTATAGTTAATAGTTTTCACAGTGTATTCTTTATCACCTTTTTTCCAAGGTCCGCCAGATTTATAAATGTTGATCATGTTATGCCTCACAAAATAAAAAGGCCGACATAAGCCGACCTTTATTAACTTACTAACCTTATTGTATCACTTAGGTTTGATTACTCAAAATAGCGCCAACTTGGTTAGGATATACAACTTGAACATCGAAGAATACTAGCGCTTTAATATCAAAGCGTTCTTCGTGGAAGTCGTACTTGTAAGTCATACGCATTGGCAG
>Ga0193960_1000583_pt1 | contig 15034 bp, 11 predicted proteins | sample FB_3_MG_FD_140338 | JGI IMG/M metagenome (GOLD analysis project Ga0193960, IMG submission 140338) | Microbial mat bacterial communities from the Broadkill River, Lewes, Delaware, United States - FB_3_MG | ecosystem: Environmental > Aquatic > Freshwater > River > Microbial mats | place: USA... | reverse complement strand
TGTGCTTCATTAAAGGTTTCATCATCTTTAGATAAATAAAAATCAATGCCACTTTGGTTAGCGTGCATGTTCAAAACACGTAAATTGAATAATTCTTCAGTATCATCATTGTCGTCATCAATAAGCGGCATGCTATAGGTCATTATTTGCGGTGATAAAATGCTATCGCTAAGGACTATCATTTCAATAGAGTCGTTGGAAATGGTTAACTCACTTTCATGCAATACTGATAAATTATCGGAGGCCGTGCTGTCGTCATCTTGCCAAGCTAGTTGGTAAGAATAAGTTCCTGAATCTACTTCATAATTACTGTTGGCTTGAGCAAAAGGGACGCCTGAGTAGGTTTGCTCAAAATGGTCATCATCGGTGCTATCTAGATCTTCATCAACAGTTAAGTAGATACTGGGGGCATTTGACGATAAGTTATACAGTTTTACATAACCTGTACCGCTGTCATCACTACTAGAGCCACAAGCATGTAAGGTAAATGTTGATATGAGAGTGAGGCTATTTTGCAGAATTTTTTTGAATGTTCTTTTATTCATTGTTGTTCCATATATTGATAAAGGATGCTAGAAAAGCAGAGTTATATCAGCAATAGAGCGTTAATAAGACAAACAGTTCTCTACTTTACACAATCTTTTCATTTCTTTATTTTCAGAGAGAATTCATACAATAGAACTCAGATAGCTAGCTGTTCTATCGGGTAATCCTTATAATGCCATTGTTGTGAAAAAGATTAGGAATCACTGTGATTAAAACTGATGTAGTTATTATTGGTGCAGGCGCTGCAGGCTTAATGTGCGCGTCTAATGCGGGTTATCGAGGCAGAAGTGTTACTGTACTTGATATGGGGAAAAAGCCTGCCCGTAAAATACTGATAAGTGGCGGCGGCCGCTGTAATTTTACTAACGAAAATGCCGCCCCTGAGCACTATATTTGTAATAACCCTCACTTTATTAAATCTTCCCTCAGTCGCTATAAAGCTGAAGATTTCATTGAGCTCGTTGAACGTCATGGTCTTGAGTATCATCATAAAACCTTAGGGCAATTATTTTGTGACAATAGTGCGCAAGATTTAGTCGACATTCTACTTACAGAGTGTGAATGGGCTGGAGTAACGGTTCAATTAAGAACTGAAGTGCTGGTTATTGAAAAAACACCGAGTGGCTTTGTGGTTAAAACAACGAATGAAAGCTATGAGTGTGAATCGTTGGTGGTTGCATCAGGTGGTCTAACAATGCCGAAACTTGGTGCAAGCCCTATAGGCTACAAAATTGCACAACAATTTGATTTAAATGTCATACCTACGTGTCCTGCCTTAGTGCCTTTTACTTTACATGAACATGATAAGCAACGCTTTGATGGCTTATCTGGCATCAGTTTACTTGCTGAGGTAAGTAGTGAGTCGGGCGTGATGTTTAAAGAAAACATACTGTTTACTCATCGCGGATTATCAGGCCCAGCAGTATTGCAAATATCGTCATTTTGGCAAGCAGGCCAAGCGATAACCATTAACTTACTACCCGAGCATAATCTGAAAGATACCATTGCAATGTGGCGTGAGCACAGTGCCCAAAAATCATTAAAGAATCAAATGTCGACATTACTGCCTAAACGCTTTGTGGAAGTGCTAGTGGAAGAAGGGCACATTGTAGAAAAGTCGATTAACCAGTTAACCCATAGTGAAATTGATACCTTATGTCACTATATTCACCAGTGGCAAATAAAACCAAATGGCACTGAAGGTTATCGCACAGCGGAAGTGACATTAGGTGGTGTAGACACCGATGAGCTTTCCTCAAAAACTTTTGAAAGTAAGCAAGTGCCTGGCTTGTATTTTATTGGCGAAGTAATTGATGTTACTGGGTTTTTGGGTGGGTATAATTTTCAGTTTTGCTGGGCAAGTGGCGTTGCCAGTGGTCAGGTAGTTTAGCCACAGATATACGCGACAAATAATTATTTTTAGAACAAATATGAAAGGAAATTTAAAGGTAATAAAAGTAAGCCTCTTATTAGAGGCTTGATTACTTTGTTATTTTTTATGACTTATTTAGCTTTGTTCTAATACTTCTCGTTGTTCGGCAACTTCAATGCGAATATCAAAATCGCGAGGTAGGCCTTTATTGTCATAGTCGTACTGGGTAGGCTCTAAAGAATTACTGTCTTTGATCATTACGTCATCATTTTCCATCGTATTCACCTTTTCTCAGTTATTTAGCAGCATCATAAAAAAGATGCTATGTAATATTATTACTCCAAAAATGAATAAAAATCAAATTTTAGCCGATATTAATTCTGCTAAGCATTGTTTGTGTAGTTTTATTACAATATTTTGTTTTGTAAATATAAGGAGCTTTAACAGCAAATAAGCTGTGATTTTAGTGATGAAAAGACATTTTGCCAAATAGCTGAAAATTTGAATTGAATTATCAGTATGAATAAATATCTGTTTTGGATAAAAGCAATGACATTATTGCTAACTATTACTTAATTTTATCAGGCTAAAGTTTAACTAAATAATAGTCGATTCATTCAGACTGTTGATTAACAGTAATTTAGAAAGTTTATAAAAGATATTCTCTAGCGCAAACATAGCTTCGTTAATGTATTGCTGAATTTTATTGCTTAACATTCCTCTTGTTATTTTGGTTTTTGCTCCTAAAAATTAGCGGAATATCCTGTATACAATATGTAATATTTGTAGTATAAATGTAGTGGTGAATATTTGTACTACATGTTGTTTTTTAGATAAACAATATATTAAACAATTGGTTAATAGTGGTTCTGACATTCGCAACATAATTAAAAATAATAATAAATGTGTGACTGATAACTAACTGTTATGTAATTAACAATTGTTATTGAGTTGCCCCAAACCATGTTATGAAAAACATGATAGGAGAATTCATGCCTTTGCAGCACAAAGTTCCATCACTTATGGCCCTTATGTTGACTGTTTCAAGTACAGCAGCATTAGCGGGTAATATACATCCCATATTTAAAAATAAAGAAGCTTCAGTTACTGCTTTAGCAGGTAAGCAGCAAGTTTGTGGTACGGACAAAAACAAACAAGACTGGGACGCTTTGCAAATTGAAAACCAACTTCAGTTAAAGAAAAAACTAACTAAATCTATGCTAAAAGCAGCGCCACAAGTTCAGGCTGCGGCGAATGGCAATGGTGTTGATGGTCGTTATTATATTCCAGTTGTTGTTCATGTTTATGGCGATCAGTATAACTGTGCCGATGAAAGTTCTTATTGTTTAACCGAAAATAAAATTATTGATGCACTAAATAAATCAAATGAAGACTTTTTAGGTACTAACACACAAGATGGACCTATTGCGGCAGAGTTTCAAGCAATCAGAGACAATCTGAATATTGAATTTGTTTTAGCGAAAAAAGATCCTCAAGGTAACCCTACAAACGGTATTGTGCGTTATGCCAATAAGTCTGGTTACGGTAATGGTTCTGGTAATGATGCCGAAATAGCAGCAGATGCTTGGGACAACTTCAAGTATATGAATATTTATCTTATGAGTGATTTATATGCTGATGGCGATACTGGTAGTTCTGGTGTCGCTTGGTATCCACAAATGAGTATGTCTGAAGCAGGCCTATCACGTGTGGTATATAATGGCCATTATTTAGGTGCTAATACCGGTGAAAACTTCCGTTCAGTATTAACCCATGAATTTGGTCATTGGTTAAACTTACCTCATACTTTTGACGGTGATGTCTGTTCAGTTCATCAAGAAGCTTTTTGTGAGTCTACCGGTGATAACAACTGTGATACTCCACAAATGAGTAGCAGTATTTTACAAGACAATGCGCTTAACTGTTTAGGTGAGCCAACAAATACTGAAAACTTCATGCATTATTCTGATAACTATGCCATGTACACACAAGGGCAAGTTAAACGTATGACTGCTGCACTACACGGTGATGCACGTAAAACGTTATGGAGTAATGAAAACTTAATTGCTGTTGGTTTAGAAGAATATACCAGTAATAGTGATCGTCCATGGGATGGTTCTGGCTTAGATGTTGCCCCTTCAGGTGAAGTGCTAGCGCAGTATACCAACTTATCTGCGACCAAAGGCGAAACAGATACATTTGAGTTTACTTTCCCTGAAGGTACTCAAGCTGCAGCAATTTACTTAAAAGGTTATAACCAAGATCCTGATCTTTATGTGAGTAAAGGTGTAGCACCGACCAAAAATGGTGAAACTTGGATTGCTGATTTTATCTCGTTTAAATCAGCGGGTACGCCAGAGCTAGTAACATTTACAGCGCCGTCTACTACTCAACCCTATTTTGCCACTATTGATGCATTCTCTGATTATTCAAATGCAACATTAGAAATATTATCAGTTGAAGATCCTTCATTGTGTACTGGTTGTGAGCGTGTTTTCTTAGCTGAAGAGGCTAACTTATCAGCAAATAAAGGTGATGCAATTAAGAGCTATTCATTTGATATTCCAAGTGATGCGTCACGCGTTGTCGCTGTTATGCCGGGTGGTTATCAAGGTGACCCAGACATGTACGTAAGTGTTGATTCAATACCGACCACATCAGTGTCAGATTGTGCGCCATTTAGTGCTCCACGTTTAAGTGAATACTGTGATTTAGGTGCGAATGTTGGTGGTAAAACAGTTAACGTAATTATTGACCCATTCTTAGATTATAGTGGTGCAACTTTTAGAGTTTATTACGAGCGCGAAGGTACGGTTGAACCAGGATTACCAACAGCTGAAGCCAATGGTGGTTATTCTGCTTTAATCAATGAAAGCATTACCTTTAGTAGTGCTGGGTCAGTAGATTCTGACGGTACAATTGTTAGCTATTTATGGGATTTTGGTGATGGAAATACCAGTACTCAAGCTAACCCAAGCCATACTTATACGGCAAGTGGAACGTTTAATGCGGTATTAACGGTTACGGATAATGATAATAACCAAGCAACTGATTCAAGTGTGGTCACTATTGCAGCTGAAAATGTTGCTCCTGTGGTTAACATAAATGGTCCATACAGTGGCCTTGAAAATACAACAGTCTCTTTTTCAAGTGCTGGTACAGTTGATACAGACGGTGCTATTGAAAGCTATAGCTGGTCATTTGGTGATGGTAATACAAGTACCTTAGCTAATCCTTCTCACGTATACAGTGCGGCTGATGAGTACACAGTAACACTAACGGTTACTGATAATGACAATGCTTCAACGACGAGCTCAACTACAGCAGTTATTGCACCTGTCGTTAATGATTATTGTACCGTTACGGGTAACACTGGTTATGAGTGGATTGCCAATGTAAGTGCTGGTGGTGTTTCAAATGCAAGTGCTAAAGAGGGTTATGGAGATTTTACCAATGTCACGTTACCACTATCAACGGGTGATAATGCTATTAGTTTAACCGCTGGTGGTAATTATTCTGAGCATTGGGCAGTGTGGTTAGATACAAACAGTAATGGTACTTTTGAGTCATCAGAAAAACTTGTAAGTGGCTTATCGGGTAAAGATACTGTTCAAGGTAACTTAGTGATTGATAATTCATTGGTTGGCTTAACAGCGCGCATGCGTGTGGTTATGAAGTATTCGGGTTCGCCAACTACTGCTTGTGGCTCGCTAGGTGATGGTGAAGCAGAAGATTACACTGTAACTGTAACAGCAAACGATAACGTTGCCCCGACAGCTGATGCAAATGGTGATTACAATGCACTTGTAAATAACTCTATCTCATTTAGCAGCTTAGGCTCTAAAGATACTGATGGAACCATTGTTAATTACCTTTGGGACTTTGGTGATGGAGCGCAAAGTACTAGTGCTAACCCTGTACATACGTACTCAACTTCAGGTTCTTTCACTGCTCAATTAACGGTAACAGATAATGATGGTGCTTCTCACACTGACTCTGCTACGGTTGTTATTGATCCGATTGATTTAGATCTTGAAAATGCTTGTTTAACAAAATCGCCAATCACTGGTGGTGGCTTAACGGCTGGTACTGCTGCATGTTTAGGCAATAGCAGCACTATTTGGTTAAGTTTAGGCGAAGCATCTACACATCAATCGGTTAAAATTACTACGGGTCACGGTCAAGGTAACCTTGATGTACTATATAAAAATGGTGGCTGGCCTAACAGTGGTGACTATGATGGCCAAGCATTAGGTAACGGCTCAACATCAACCTGTATGTCATTACCAGCAGGAAGTGACTACTGGTCTTACTTAAAAATAACAGGTGGTGCAACGGGCGCTACTATATTAGTTGAGTATGACAGCGCGGGTTGTCAATAATAGTGCTTTAACAGAGAAAATTAAAATGGAGCCTTAGGCTCCATTTTTTTTGGTTATTAGAATTAACTCAAGGTAAGGCTTGATATAGTTTCAATTCGTACCAACTTCATAATAAAGACTTAATTAAGTTATATTATGTACGCTTATCTATTACCTATCGTTGTCGCACTTATTATTATTGCCTATTTAGCAGGTAAACCTTATTGGCGAGCATATCAACGAAATAAAATAAAAGCACAGCCTTTTAAGAAAGAATGGCGTAAAATCATTCAACAAAGAATGCCTTATTTCAGGCAAATGCCAACAGATTTACAGTTGCAATTAAAGCAGCATATTCAGGTGTTTTTAGCTGAAAAGCACTTTGTTGGTTGCAATGGCGTGATAATCACTGATGAAATCCGTGTAACAGTGGCTGCACAAGCTTGCCTGTTATTACTGAATCGACAAACAAACTATTACCCTAAATTACGTACTATTTTAGTATACCCAAGTGCTTTTATAAAACAGCAGCGTAGCAACGCTGCAGGTGGCATCGAGCATACCCAGCAAGTAACTCTAGCGGGTGAATCGTGGGATTTTGGCAAGGTAGTGTTATCTTGGCAAGATACTGTTGCAGGCGCAGATATTCCTAATGATGGTAGAAATGTTGTTATTCATGAGTTTGCTCATCAACTAGATCAAGAAACAGGTCGGGCTAATGGAGCCCCTATTTTAGCGAAAGGTCAGAGCTATCAAGCATGGTCTGAAGCTTTTTTAGTGCAATTTGACCAGTTGAGAAAGCAAGCAAGTGCTGGTGTGCCTTCATTGTTTGATTATTATGGTGCAACAGAGCCAGCAGAATTCTTTGCTGTTGCCAGTGAAGTTTTTTTTGAACAACCACAAGCCTTTTTTGATCAATATCCAACCTTGTATCAACAGCTAAGGCAGTTTTATCATGTTGATCCTGTATATTGGGCATAAATAGAAACTTGTCTTAAATAACTAGAACGACAAAAAAATAAGGGGGCTACTTACCGTATGACAACATTAGCGATGAGAATAGATGAACATGAGAACAAGGGTTTAGCTCATTTTTTAAGTGCAAAAATAAGAGCATTTAATGCCGCTCATTGGCAAGAGACGAAAAAACAACCTTTACTCATTAGTATTGAAAATGATGCGGGTGAAGTGGTTGCTGGCGCTTGCGCAAAAACTTTTGGTCATTGGCTTATGATAGAAACCTTATGGGTTTCAGAAAGCCTACGTGGTGAAGGGTGGGGCAGTAAAATTTTAGAGCAATTAGAGCAAAAAGCGAAGATGAAAGGTTGCCAGTTTAGTTTATTAGATACCTTAGAATTTCAGGCTAAAGAATTCTATGAAAAATACGGCTACCAAGTGCAGTGGACTCAAGAGCATTATCCAATAGAAGGTGCTAAATTTTTCATGGTTAAAGCACTATAATTACTTAACAATGCAGCAGATAAAAAATAAAGTTATTTAAATAATTTAGATATACTGTTTTCATTAACTGAACATGCAGTATGTACTATTGTTCTACTAAATAGGCTTAACACTTTTAAGGAAATCACATGTTAACATTTCAAAATATAGTTTATGTTTATTGCGATAAAGTTGATAACCAAGTTTCGTTAGCAAAGGCGGTTACCTTTGCCGAGAAAAATGAAGCAAAGTTAACGGTGATCTTTACCTTCACAGATAAAACTATTCCCGACTCACTTGGCTTATCTACCGATGATATTTCACAATTTATCAATGAGAAAGAGCAGCAGCAAGATGATATTTTAGCGCAATATGCAGATCGAATTACCATTAGTAAAGACATTATCTTTAATGATAAATACCTTGATGTGGTACGAAAAGTTGATGAAAATGATTTTGACTTACTGATAAAACCGTCTGAAAGCGAAGGACTGCTCAGTAAATTATTTGGCAGTAATGATATGAGCTACCTGAGAAACTGCCCTTGTCCGGTTTGGTTAGTTAGTGGTGAAGAGGCCAAAGAAAGTCATATTATTGTTGCTGCCGTTGATGTCACTGAAGGCTATCCGAATGAAGAGCAAAGTACTAGAGATAGCCTTAACGTAGATATTTTAAAAACAGCTTACACTTTAGCTTTGCTAAAAAATGCCCAACTAAAAATTGTATCAATCTGGTCGGCTAAGCATGAGAGTATTTTAAAGAATTCTATATTTAGTCACAAAAGTAAAGAGGAAGCTCAAGGGTATTTATCCATTGAAAAACAACGCGCTACGGAAAACTTAAACACTTTGAAACAGCGTGTTACTGAAGACTTTGCTACACAAGACGTAGAGTTATTAACACCAGAGCTTGTTACGATAAAAGGTAAGGCAAGAGAAGAACTACCTAATTATGCTAATTCGATTGATGCTGATCTTGTGGTGATGGGAACCGTTGCCCGTGTTGGTATTCCAGGTTTTATTATAGGAAATACTGCGGAAAGCATACTTTATCGACTTAATCAGTCAGTTTTTGCCATTAAGCCGCAAGGTTACGTTTCGCCAGTGTTGAAGTAAGAATAGCACTCACTGTTTACTGGTCACTAAAATGATCTTTAATGCTTTTAAGCTTTTGTTTAGATAAACCTTTAGGCTGGGTTACTTCTACCCAGCCATCAATATAACTACTTGCTGAGTACTTGTGAGAGCTTCCTCTAGGTACCTTATCAGCCATGGGCAGATCAAAAAGCACCTGTAAGAAAGTAATAATAGGGTACCAGTTAAAATCAGGTGAAACATCATGGCCACGTTCGCCTTTCATCCAGTCAGGTTCTTTTCGATAAAGATCTAGAGAGAAAAACACCATAGGGTCACTCGCGTACTGAATATAAACAAAACGCATAGGTCCCCAGTGCCAGTTTTCATTATGAAGTTGGTTCTCTTGAGCGGTAAATCGCACTAGAGAGCCATCTTGAATAGTAGGAAGCCATTGTGGAGAGTCAGGGTTTCGTTGCTTGATTAGCTGCGGAGAGACGGTGCTAGGAAAAGGTGCACCAGCAAATAAACCTCCCTGTATTGGGTTGTTTATTATAGTGGTTAAGTTAATTGATGTTTCAGCACCTAAAGCGCCTAAGCTTAAGCCAAACACGTATAAATCAGGTCGACTTTTTTTGGGCAAAGTAGACCAATAACGATGAATGGTATTATAGAGCACCAAAGCTGACCGCTTTGCTCCACTAGGATCAACCAACAAGGTTAACCAACTAGGTAAATACGAGTATTGCATTGATACAATAGCTGTATCGCCTTGATGTAAATATTCAAAGGTATTCATTGCTGATGGGTCAAGCCAGCCTGTCCCCGTAGGTGTGGCAATTATTAGTTTTTTTCGAGAGAAGCCTTTGATGCGAATAAGCTCTTGTAGAGCTAACTGCGCTCTTTGCTCGGCAGATTCACGCGAACGAAGTCCAACATAAACTCTCAATGGCGCTAATGCCTTTTGAGCAAAAAATGCTGTTAACTCTGCTTGTGTTGGTCCATTGGCAATAAAGTTTTGACCTGTTCTACCTAAATTTTTCCATTGAATGAGTGAGCTGTTACTGCCTGTAGATAGGATATTTGTTGGTTTTTTTATACCGCTGTCAGTATTTTCATCAGCGATGGAATAAATTTCATCAAAGGTGGTCACTACCTTGCTGACAATAAAGTTATTAGTGAAGGTAAATACAATGAATGCGATAAGACTTAGGCCTAGAACATTCGCAATTCTGCGAGGAATAAGTTTATGGAGAGTAAACCTGAGGTTATTAAATGACTTTTTAAATAAACGCGCGATAAATAATAAGCTAAATGCGAGCAATAATGCGATTGCGATCATTTGAATATACAAAAACTCTTCATTGGGCGTTTGCCCCATAAGTATTCGAAGCTCATTTTGCCAGTTGTTTGAAGCATAAATTGTGTATATGAATATCAAAATGCTTAGTGCAGAGATGATGTATTGGAGTGTCGTTTTTATCTGCTTTTGAAACGCTGGCAACTCTAAATAATGCCACAGGTAAGTACAAGCTACCCCGAGTGAATAGCCTACTAATAATGAGAAGCCAGAAAGCACACCTTGTAATATATAAGGTCTTGGCAGTAGAGACGGAGATAAAGAAATAGAAAAGAATGTTACCGCAACGATCAAACCAACATACGATAATGAATTATTGTAGTTTTTTAGCCAACGCTTTATTTTTTTCATTAATACTGCTTAATCGATGCAATGATAGTTATTCATAAATAAAAAACGCTAATAATAAATTAGCGTTTTTCAAGGTGAGAAATAACACACCTCTATTGTTGAATAAGGTGTACATCGCGTTGAGGAAATGGAATGGAGATATTGTTATTATCAAGAGTTTTCTTAATTTCTTCATTGACTTCAAAATACACAGTCCAATAGTGCTCAGGTAAACAATGCGGTCTTACGGCTAAGTTGACTGAGCTATCAGCCATTTCTGAAACACCGACAAACGGTGCTGGGTCTTTCATCACTTTACTATTGTTTTCTAATACGCCTAACAGCACTTTTTTAGCTAAATCTATGTCAGCATCATAAGCAATACCTATGGTCATATCGACACGTATTTTTCCTTCGGCGGTAAAGTTTACAATAGAGCCATTAGAGACTGCACCATTAGGAATAATAATGCGCTTACTTTGCGGAGATACTAAAATAGTATTGAATATCTGTACTTCCTTTACTTCACCAAAATGCCCTTGAGATTCAATTAAATCACCTACTTTATACGGTTTAAATATCATGATAAGTACACCGCCAGCAAAGTTGGATAAACTGCCTTGAAGTGCTAAACCAATTGCTAATCCAGCGGCACCCAATACGGCAATAAAAGAGGTAGTTGCTATACCAATCATTGAAGCCACTGAGATAAACAGCAACAATTTAAGTGTCCACGAAGTTAAACTATTTACAAAAGGGATTAAGGTCGGATCAACTTTAGAGCGCTCCATGGAAAGTATTAGCACTTTACTGATGCCACTAATAATCCATAAGCCAATAATTAACGTTAATATCGCTAACGCAAGTTTAGGCGCGTAAAGCAATCCCAACTCGTAAGCTTTCATTGAAAGTGATTCTATTTGAGATACTGAATTGTCTAAAGTGCTCATGGTTTTTCCTTTATTTGTCAGAGCATAAGGAATTTTTAGTGTAGATAAAAACGTGAATATTTACAATGTAATAACGTATAGAAAATTTAGGGTTCTAGGTTAAAAACTGCGTTTTACTTTGTCGGGTTTTTACTACTTGAGTTAACCTATCATCGTACTCCTCTTTAACATGGTCAATACCTTCATGCGCTAATAACCATTGTTTTCTCAACATGCCACCTGCATAGCCAGTAAGCTTACCACTGCTACCAATAACACGGTGACAAGGCACTATGATACTAATGGGGTTTCTACCGTTTGCACCACCAACAGCTTGAGAGGCTTTAGGCTTGTTAAGTAGTTTGGCAATATCGCCATATGTGCACTTTTCGCCAAAAGGAATGTCAACTAAACATTGCCATACAGCTTTTTGAAAATCAGTGCCTTGAGCATCTAAGGGTACTGTAAACTGTTTTCTTTTACCTGAAAAATATTCTGATAATTGCTGTTTGGCTAAGCATGTAATGTGATTATTTTTTATAGCTTGTTTATCATTACCGCAAAAAATAACATGTCGTAAACCTTTTTCAGAAGCTTTACATTCAATTAAGCCAAGAGGAGATTCTAGATAATCGATAAACATTACAACTGACTCCATAATTGATAAGTTAAATAACTTTGCCATGGCGCTGCAAGGCTAGGATCAAATTCTTCTTGGCTATGTGCCAATGCTTTTTTAACACCCAGGTCGCCACCAAGAAAGATATCAGAATTACTTAAGCCACGCATAGTAGCGTAATTAACCGTCCAAGGACCAATGCCCTTAAGAGGTAACCATGTATCAGGGTTATTAGCATGACTATTTTCAACAAAGTGCATAGCAAGGTTTCGTAACGTTTGTTTACGTGACCCCGGAATTTTCATGAAATCAAGATCGCTTTGGGCAACAGCTTGCGGTGTTGGAAATAGTTTATATTGAAAATGGGTTTGACCTAAATGATGTACAACCTGACTCACTAAGGTGCGTGCTGCTGCAACAGAGATTTGTTGCCCCAAAATGGCTCTAATACCAGCCTCAAACACATGCCAAATGCCAGGTAGTCTAATACCAGAATTAAAATCAAACGATTGAGGTAAACAGGGCTTTAAGTGTTGCTCTACAACTTGTAGATCAACATCTAAATCAAGGATACGACGAATGTTGTTAATGATCCCCCTTAAGTGCTCAAGCTTGTTTAAGCTGATTTCTATATGAAAACAGTGATTATTTTCATTGTGTGTCGCAGTAAACTCACCTTGGCTATCTAGCCAAGTAATAGTGCGTCCATAGCTGTTTTTATCACACCATTCTAGGTTATCAACACATCTGGCAGCGAGATTTTGTTGAATAAAGTGCCAATCGTAAGGTGGGCGGTAATGTAAGGTTAACGTTAGCTTATTTGTAGGTTGCTCTTCAGTTTGAGCTTTTCTCATTTGTGAAGGGGTTAATTGCAATTGTGTTTTAAAGCAATCATTAAATCGTCGAACACTATTAAAACCACAAGCAATAGCAACTTGATGAATAGGTAATTTAGTTTGATGCAGTAATGTTTTTGCAAATAAACATTGCTGATATAGAGCGTAACTTTTGGGTGAAGCCCCAATGGTTTTAGTAAATAGCTGTCGCAAATAACGATCCGTAATACCAAGGCGCTCCGCAAGTTGAGTCAATGTTCCGTGTTGTAATGCCCCTTCATTAATGAGTTTAAGAGCTCTATCAAGAGTGGTGTTAACCCCTTTCCAAGCCGGAGAACCAGGAGCACTATCAGGCCTACATCTTAGGCAAGGACGAAACCCAGCTATTGCACATTCTATCGCTGAACAGTAATAGCTAACATTTTCTTCTTTCGGGGGATTTACAGGACAAATACTACGGCAATAGATACCCGTGGTTTTCACCGCAGTAAAGAACTTACCATCAAAGCGGGGGTCTTTCGCTAATCGTGCTTTACTACAAATATCGTTAGGTAACATACTCGGCTCATGTGGCTAATTTAAGGACAGTATAACGTGGCAATTGTTAAAATATAGCCAGAATCGGAACTCAATGTAGAAATTATTAACTGAGTTAAATGCGGTATTTGAATCCTCATGTGTGTTCAAGTCTTAGTGGTTGTATTTTTTATACAATTACCCGATTAAATGTATTCATCTTATTTAATTACTCTGTTATCTTTGCGCCTATTCAATTTTATTAAAGTTAGATAGGTGCTTTTTATGGCTGATTTTATGCCGATAAATTACCAGACTGTATTAGCTAGTGTCATTGAGCAAGCCAAAACCAGCAAAAGCTTAGGTGAAGTAGCCAGTTATATTCCTGAGCTGGCACGTGTTGATGATTCAAAGTTAGGTATTCACCTTATTACTGTGAATAATGAACACTTTCATGAGGGTGATGCTAATGAAAAGTTTTCGATTCAGAGTATTTCAAAGGTATTGTCATTAACTTTATCGTTTAAAGCACTGGGAAATGATTTATGGCAAAGGGTTGGTATAGAGCCATCAGGAACAGCATTTAATTCGTTAGTACAACTGGAGTATGAGCAAGGTATTCCTCGTAATCCGTTTATTAATGCCGGCGCGATTGTGATATGCGATGTGTTGGTTAGCCAGTTTGATAATCCCAAAAAAGAGATTTTAAACTTATGCTGCAAACTAAGTGGCAATGCTGATATTGCTATCAATGCGGCTGTTGCACAATCTGAGTTGGACTCTAGTTATCGTAATCGCTCATTAGCAAATCTAATGAAAGACTTTGGCAATATTGATAATGATATTGATACAGTCTTAGATGTTTATATTTATCTTTGTGCAATAGAAATGACGTGTAAGGAAATGGCGCAAACGTTTATGTTTCTGGCGGAAAATGGGAAAAACCCACTGACCAAGGAGGCCGTTGTAACTGTAAGTGAAGCGAAAAGATTGAATGCTATTTTGCAATTATGTGGTTTCTATGATGAAGCGGGGGAGTTTTCTTTCAAAGTGGGTCTTCCTGGAAAAAGTGGTGTTGGTGGTGGAATTATCGCCATACATCCACAAAAATATAGTGTAGCTGTATGGAGCCCAAAATTAAATGACAAAGGTAATTCATACTTGGGTATGAAAATGTTGGAATCTTTAACTACTATTTCCCAATCGTCTATCTTCTAGTTTGATAAAAGTGCCATTTGTTTTGGCACGTCACTAGCGAGTATTTTATGCTTTTTATCAATCACACCTTCTTTCACCAATTGCTGATAGCTTGCCAGAACTTTGGCACATAGTGCTTCTCCACCCTTAAACACTTTAGGAGTGGTGATAGGGTAACCGTTGAGTGAAAATAACGGATAGTTCTTAAGCGCTTTTTTTTCTGATTTTGTAAGGTACTGCGAAGAATTAAGCATTAGGTTATCGAAAACAATAAAATAATCACCTCTTTGTGCTCTTAAGCCTTTTAATGCTGACTCTATAGTTCTAGGTCGCATAAAATTAATTTTGTCATTGTCTTTCATTACATCATATTTACCTAAAGGAAGGCCGTGCATGATAATGATATTTTTACCCTCAAAGCCATTGATTGATGTTATTTCTGGTAAGTTATCTTT
>Ga0193960_1000580_pt1 | contig 15093 bp, 8 predicted proteins | sample FB_3_MG_FD_140338 | JGI IMG/M metagenome (GOLD analysis project Ga0193960, IMG submission 140338) | Microbial mat bacterial communities from the Broadkill River, Lewes, Delaware, United States - FB_3_MG | ecosystem: Environmental > Aquatic > Freshwater > River > Microbial mats | place: USA... | reverse complement strand
TCATCAAAAAGAGTACAAAGATATCAATGAACTGGGGACAGTACCTTACCTTGTTGATGGGCCTGCACAGTTAACAGAATCATCAGCAATGCTGCTTTATCTCGCTGAAAAATATGATAAAAAGTCATTACTGGTATCAAAAGATCACCCCGAATACGGCGACTTTCTTAATTGGCTTTTTCATAGTGACGCAACATTAACTTTTCCATTATCCATTGTGCTGCGTTATGACCAATTTGAAACACCTGAGCGTCTTCAACCACAGGTTGCTGAAGATTATCGGCTGTGGTTTCATGCGCGGCTAAAACGTATCAATCATCACTTAACCACTAAGCAATTTCTTTGTGCAAACCGTTTTACAATTGCCGACATTGCAATTACTTACGCGCTATATTTGGGCGAATTACTTGGTTTAACAAAAGATTACCAGCCACAAACTTTAGAGTATTTGCAACGTATGAAGTTACGTCCTGCCTTTGAAAAAATTAAACACATTGGCCAAGAACAATCTAAATATGAAATTACTGAGGCAAAGGAAGTAATCAGCTAAGTTCTTTAATAACAATGACTTAGCTTAACTCCAACAATTACTGAATATTTTGTAAATAATAATTGTACAGCTGACCTTCATATTGACCTAGCCATGGTCCCCAATTACCGTAAGCTCGAACACCACCAATCCCTTGTTGGACAAAAGTTATCGCGTGTTCAGCATACTTATTTTCTTTACTATATAATGAGTACCATATAGCAGCATCAACAAAGGTCATGCTAGAGCCAGACGCAGATTGCGTTACCTGATAATCAATAACACTACGATAATAATTAAAATTTGAATAGGCAAAATTCCAATCTACGTAATTCTTAATAAGCGTCAACGTTACTTCCTGATTGGGAAATTCATTATAAATATCAATGAACGACTTCACTAAATAGCCTTGCTGAAAAACAGCTGCTCTAGGGGTTTCCCTATCTAACCTGCCAATAGATATATTATGCGGGGCGAGTAAGTACTTGCTATGTATATTTGTTGTATAGCTACTTAATAAATTGCCTAAGCCAGAGTCACCTGTCACTCGGTATGCAGCAAGCGCAATATTCACTGCTTGCCCTTCTCCTCTATTAGAGCGGTCTGGCCAAGGATCAAGTTCTTGTAAATATACTTGCTTAAATTGAGCCATAAACTCAAACCAATCTTTTAGCCATTTATTACCTGACATTAAATAAGCTTGCTCAATATGATAAAACCAAGCATGTTGATCATCTCTTGGGTTAGCAACTTGCTGACTACCCTCAATATAATCTCGCATCAACGTAGGGGACTGATTATTAACAAACTTTCTCCAAGTGTCGCCACCATAAGGGTTAGTTGAAGGTTTAAGTTGTTCAAAATGCTCTTGATGGGTATAACCGGCAAGCCATTGCGGTCTTATGTTTATTTCTGCTTTCGCCATGTCTTGGGCAAAGTAGTAATCCTTCGGATTGCCTGAAACAAAAAACTGTCGATTAGAATATGCCCAGCCACCGCCATTGCCTGTACGAGTTTTTCGATAAAGGTCTATCGCAAAGTTATCTTGGCCGAATTTTGCTGCGCCGAAAAATACCTCTGTAAAATCAGCACCTTGGTACTGCGGAAGTCGACTCAATTCAGTAGGTATATCGCTTATAGGAAAGTACCCGCCCAAGTTTAAAGTCGCTTTAGATTGTTGATAATAGTGCTGAGGTAAAACGGCTACAGGAGGATGTTGAAAGTTTTTCGCTATTGATTGTAATGACGCTATTTCATCGCCCTTTGAAAAATCAAACATGACTTCTTTATAACTGTGTTTCATATCATCAAGCCAGTAGAAGTCGCCTGAAGTATAATCACTATTTAAAAATTGTTTTGACCAGCTTGGCCAAAGTTCAATATGAAGCTTTCCTTGGGCTACTGTTTTTAAGCCATTAGGGAATGTCTGCCAAAAGTTTCTGAAAAACACATTGGCATTTTCACCGGTAATAAAACCAGCCGATCCTGATTCAATTTCTTGCTTATTTATTTGCTGCGCTATTTTCTCAACATCACCTACCGTTCCTATGTTATCAAGTACAAGTTCATGACTTTTGAAGTATAGCGGCGCAGAATAAATAGTATTAATCGCTGAATTTTGTAATTGAAAATCAACCTTGACTAAAGGCGAGTTAGCATAGACATATAGCCTTAATGCCCAGCCATGCTTTATTGATGTTGGGCTGTCATAGCGAGTTAATGATGACACTTTGACAACAGTGCGCTGAAAACCAACTTCCTCAAGTTCTATTTGAATATCTTCATGGTTAAATGATCTGTCGAGCTCACCTTGTTCATTGATAAAGTTAGAGCTCAACTTACCGGCAGGTGTTGAAATAACAAAAGGCGCTTTCTCAAGGGTAATCGCCACTAAGCCATTATCAATGTTAACTCCATTGTCATCTTCGGTTATACAAACCGCATTGGTGGGTATAACATTCTCAGCGCCAGCATATAAAAAGAACTTTTGACGACCAGAACCTGATTGAGCAAGTTGATAGGCAGCTACATTTACATTAAAGTGTGCTTGCACATGTCTTAAGGATTTATCTTTTGCCCACCAACGATTTAGCACATTAAATTGCGCAGGAACAACCTCACCTTGTGAATTTTTTATATGAAAATCACTGCCATAAAAATATTGCCCATAAGGCAAAGGGAAAACCATTGAAATAGGATAGTTAGTAACCCCAAAACCAGAAGTTTCCTTAACAACGAATTCTGTTAACAAGGTTTCTTGAGGCGTACTTTCAGGATCACTCGCTGGGTACTCTGCATCAAAACTATGCTCACTTACCGTAGCTTGGTTAGCACAAAAGTCCGGCTCTGGATCGGGTACAATGACTGGTGGTGTTGGCGGAACAACTACAGGAGGATCAGGAATAGGCTCTTCCTTAGCCTGTTCACTAGAACTATCGCCACAGGCTGTTAACAAAAAAACAGCAAGGCTAAATATTACTGTAGTTAATTGCTTCATTTCTTCCTTCCTTTCGCTCAGAAAGGTATTTCTGAGCTCCTTTATGCCTACCTGAACAAATAACTACTTAATATTTTTCATCACAGTCTGAACTTATTCTGCTCGACCGTATCTATCTTCAAAGCGGACGATATCATCTTCGCCTAAATAGCTACCTGATTGCACCTCAATCATTTCTAAAGGAAGCTTGCCTGGGTTTTCTAATGCATGTACAGCACCTATTGGTATATAGGCAGATTGGTTCTCACTTAATAAAACCGTTTTTTCATCAATGGTCACTTTTGCAGTACCAGATACAACAATCCAATGCTCAGCTCTATGATGATGCATTTGTACAGAGAGTTTAGCTCCAGGTTTAACTGTGATACGTTTTACCTGAAAGCGCTCTCCCATATCGATACTGTCGTACTTACCCCACGGGCGATAAACTTCTCTATGCAGTGAAGCTTCTGAGCGATTTTCCATTTTAAGCTGTGCAACGATATTTTTAACGTCTTGCACTTTATCTTTATCGGCAACGAGCACTGCATCAGGCGTATCAATAACCACTAGGTTATCAACACCGAGTGTAGCAACCAATTTATGTTGGCTATGAATATAACTACTCGAGGTTTGCTGTGCTATAACATCACCTTTAAGTACATTACTATTTTCATCTTGCTCACAAACGTCCCAAAGCGCAGAATATGAACCAACATCGCTCCAACCAGCATCAAGTGGTATCACTACTGCTGAATCGGTTTTCTCCATTACAGCATAGTCAATAGACTCATTAGCACAAGATAAAAAGTCTGACTTGTTTGGTCGCACAAAGTCTAAATCTTGTTGAGTATTTTTCATCGATTTTTGGCAACTCTCTAAAATATCTGGACGATATTTTTCTAACTCTTCTAAATAGCGCTTTGCTTTAAATAAAAACATTCCGCTATTCCATAAGTATTCGCCTGATGAAAGGTACTCATTCGCTACTTGTTGGTTAGGTTTTTCAACGAACTTTGCAACAGAAAACGTGCCTTGCTGCTGCTCTGAGCCTTTTTTAATGTAACCATAGCCTGTTTCTGCGTGAGTAGGGACTATACCAAATGTCACTAACTTGCCTTGCTGTGCAGCAATACTTGCTTGCTCAATAGCAAGATGAAAAGCCTGTTCATCTTTAATAACATGATCTGCCGCCAAAACTAACAACAAAGCTTCATCATCTTTTGCTAAGGCATCAATGGCCGCCAAAGCGATAGCCGGTGCAGTATTTCTCCCTTCTGGCTCTAATAAAATAGAATGGTTTTTGTAGCCAAGTTGCCTAACTTGTTCAGCCAATAAAAAGCGATGTTCTTCATTACAGATGAAAACAGGTTCATTTTTCAATTCAGGCAGTCGAACTAAAGTATCCTGCAGCATGCTGGTCTTATTTACTAACGGTAAGAACTGCTTTGGAAATAAGGCTCGAGAAAGGGGCCAAAGGCGTGTACCACTGCCTCCGCACATAATAGCAGGAAAGATAGTTGCTAGGCTCATATAGATTCCATTAATGAGTTTAATTAGAGTAAAGTTCAATTGCTTTATGATAAGCCATGGCATAGTGGATTGAAATAACTAAACAGTATTTATCTATGCCTAATGGTTCAGCCAGTTTAATTAAGCTATGTAGAACATTAAAAACGCTTTAATTAATCTTTTTGCCTTCCATGGTAACTCGATATTTTCGCCACGTGTCCTTACTAAATCTTGAGACAACATTTTTTAATCGCTGACCAAGAAGCAACTTAGCTAGCTCTTCGAGATGATATTTTAGTTTATAACGGGTAATAATACGTTGGAAAATTGCCGCTTCTTTGGGGCAGTTTTGCTGCTTAGCAAGTACCAAAAGATCTTCTATAACGGGTAAACCTGAAATACCATTAATGGTCATGCCTTTTAATATATTGATGTCATCAATGGCAGCTAAGCGCTCACAAGTCATATTTAATAAATGTAAACTCGCCCGTGTTCTTAAGCATTTAGAACATTGCCCACAATTGTGATCGATTCTTGTCCAACAGACTTGTAAGTTATTTAATAAATCAGGAAAGTTTGCCAGGTATTTCAGCTTATCTGAACGCGATACTTCAACTCCGTCATGTACCAGTTCCCTATGCTCAATGCCCCACAGAGGATCAGTTAATGGGTGACAACTCCAAGGGTAGACATTATCAATAGTTAGCCCTGTGGGTATATATACTTTTGAAAAACCTAAAGAAATACCAGCACCCGCAAGAATAAGTCCATGCACAAAAAATTTACTTATTTTTCTTTGCTCACTAAACTGTCGAAAATTATTTTCAATATCAACAAAAGAAACTGACATTTTATCTGCAAGTGATTGATTGTTAATCACTACATTTTGCCACTGGGGTTTGTTTTCTAAAACATCAAAGCCCGAAAGGGTAATTAAATGCGTAACCTCATTAATATGTTTAGAAAAGCTATAAGCACCATCCACACCGCCAGAATAAAAACAACCAACAAACCGATTACTGCTACTGGCTATCCGTTTTCCGCCCGTTATTTCAACCTTATGTAAGTCTGAATTCCAAAAACAGTAAATATCTTGTAGCTTATCGAGTCGCTCTATCAACAAAGGCGATACTGGAATATCATCACTTAATTCTAGCGGTAAATTACTGACCATCGCCTCTAGCAAAGCAATAGCAACAAAGGCTTCACCTCTTGCTTCAAGCTGAATTGTATTCGGAAAGTCCAGATATAAAAGCTCATTATCAACAACCGCTGATAATCTCTGTCTGTTATTGATATGTTGTAATGACAATTGTGTAATTGTTACAGACAGCCTAAGCATGTATCACTCCCTTAACTCAATAATAAAACTACCGTTATAATTAATCAGCTTCATCTTTCCAACAATAAACTGAGTATAGTTTAGTGCTAATATTTTTCCTTCTCTTTATTAATTTGCTCTTTTGGAAGCTTCGGTAATTTTGGTGCTCTGGGTAATGAGGCCTCTGCCCTATTGGTAAAGAAAAGGTTATCTTCCTTTTCGAATCCTAAAATTTGACCAATTACTATGTTATTTACAATGCTTTTAGTTTTAGGGCCATCACGTAATGAAATTAGTCGGGCACTTGCTTTATCTGAGACAAAAACATTGTTTTCTATAATGATAGAGCCTGTCGAATGTTTAACACCTTCAACTCCCCAGCTTAATAAATCATGATTCTCGCTATACACCCCTTCAACCAATAAGTTATCTCGTAAAATAAATACTCCGCCATTCGGCACATCGACTAAGCGACTATCTCGACTTTGACTGGCCGCAATTGTCGAGTTTACAATCTCAGTATGAGATGAACGTGACTTAATTTCATGTCCAGCATTACGGTTATTCAAAAAATATGAGTTATTAATAAACAATCGTGTACGCTCCAAGGTATAAACACCATGATAAAAAGCTCCATCACCTAAATGTTCAAAACGGCTCTGTTCTATTCGGATATCGCCTCCTTTTGGAGAACCGAGTAAGCCACCTTGAGCATGATGAAAGTAAACATTGTTTAAGGTAAGCCCCTTGCCCTCTAGGCGAACACAAACCCCGTTATTATCAGGCACATAAATAGAGTGACATTCAAGCCCTTCAATATACGTATGATCGCCTTTAATAACGAGCGCCCCTTTACTTTCAACGGTTTTACCAAAAATTACCGCGCCTTTCTCGGCAATTATAGAAACGTTACTCGCCTTTAAAATGGCTGCTTGTTGATAAAAACCGGCACTTAATCGAATGATGTCGCCATCTTGAGCAAGCTTAAAAGCCGATATCAAATCAACCATAGGCTTATTATTTAAGATTACTTGCCCTGTGGTTATAGTCTCAGGTAGGTAAGCTGTAGATGAATCAATAACATAGCTTTGCTTATGCGTATTAGCAAAGTGTTGCTGTAAGGTCTGCCAATGTAAATGCTCGCCAAACAAACGGTTGCTGATATAGGCAATACATGCGACTGCCAAGACTACCACCGTACCTTTCTTTATTAGCGATTTAGCGGCACGACTCACCTTAATGGGTTTTAAGGATTCAAGCCAAAAGTTGCCCAATATAAATAGCCATTGCGCAAGAAAAATACCTATTGACCACCTGAACATTAATGCGCTGGTAGCAAGTTTATGCTCTCTACTTCCAGCTAAAATAAAATCAAAAGCAGAAAAAACAAAGCCATATTTAATGATGACTAACTCAAAAACATATTGCGCTAAAAACCATGATAAATAAGCGAATAGACAAGTGACTATTATGGCTTGAATGACCTTCCTTTTTTTAATTTGATTGATTGAGTAGACAGTGCTCACTGTTAACAGCATTAGCGCCACAACAAATAACAAAGGGCTCGCAATAAGCTCAGTCAGGTTATCGGTGACTGCAAAAGTGAATACAACTAAATAAGCAAGAACAATCAAAGCAAAACTAACGCATGTGACTTTGACTTTATCTGCTGCGGAGATCTTGCTATGACTTATCAACAGCCATAGAGTTAAAGGTATCTGTATAAGAGTAACTAAAAAGATAAAGCGAAACGAAAACTCTAGATAACGCGCTGCAATAGCTATATTGGTCATGCTAAATACTTTCACTAACACCATGCCAAACTGCTCTGATGTTTGGTGTTTATAAAGTAGTTGCGGCAACTTAGCTGAGCCAACAATATCTTCAATGCTTTCAAACGTTACCGCGATAGATAATAAAACAAAACAACAAAATAGCAGGGTAAAGTGCAGCATTAACAACTGACTTATTTTCACCACATCTGTTTGAGATAAGTATCTAACAATTAACGCACTACTCGTTGAAAATAATATTAAGAACATCAAAAAGAAAAATACATCAATTAAAGAGCCCTGATGTCTAAATAATTCTGCAACATTTGCTGGTAAAGCAGACAATGAAAAAAGCACATTAACACTAAGATACAACAGTAAAAATAAGCCACTAAAAAGAATAGTTTGCTTTAACCAAGCAGGTTTCGCATTCAGGCTAAAGCTTACTTTTTCCTTAGTATTCAATTCTAGCGAATTAGCTGCATTCACCTCTTGGTGTAAAGCCAAAAAATCGCCGACATTACGCACTAATCTATAGGCTAAATAAACAAGTAGTACATCGGCAAAGTCTGTTGTTTTACTCGGCATAAAAAGCTGAGCCAATTCAATAAATAGCACTAAACCGCCCAAGAGTAATGCTACCCTTTTCACTGGCCACATAAGCTCAAAGGCTAACCAAAAAACCGCAGAAAACAAAAACAGCTTAAACAGCACCCCCTGCACAGCAACTGCCAAATGGCCTGATAAGTAACCATGAAAAGGAATAAATAACTCAAGGGCAATACTTTTATCACCCAAACTGGCCATTGAAGCAGTGAAGAAACAAGCAAGTACCAGACAAAGCAGTAATTTTGTAAACTTCTCACTCTGTATGGTGAGAATAGAAGCAAGCATTATCGCGATTAAAGGGGCGAGAAGATCTACATAACTTAAAGAAACACCATAAATAATAACCTTTGCCGCTATCATTAACAGCCATACTTGAGTAGTGTTTTTTATCGGGGCACAATCACATTGAAATGAAAAAAGTCTGATCACCAACAGCCATAAAGCACTGGTAAATATTATTGACCAAACAATGTCTATACTAGGACACAATAGCAAAGGCTTAATGCTATCTTTAATGGCCTGAAAATCGATTGACGGCACAAAAGGGACTAGCTCTGACAAGATATAAAGTAGCCCAATTGCTATAGGTAAATGCTGTAGTTTTAATGTCGGAAGTTGATTCGGTAGCCTTAGTAAAAAGACAGCATAATAACCAGCAACAAAGCCTACTAAATTGAAGATAACATCAACAATATTTTGATCGCGCGTTGGTAATGCAATTTGCAGCAACTGCAAAATAATCGCAAAAAACGCCACTTTCACTAATAACCGACTATTTAATAATGGTTGGCTTACATAGTGACTCATTAATCCATAAAACAACCCTAATGGAGCAAATAGCGCTACATTTGCCACGGTATCCCCTAAACTTGTCAACTTAAAGCGCAATACATGATGATAGTTTTGGCTAAACTCTATAAGCGAGAAATCAAAAGGAAATAGAGAACCGTAGGCGATAAGTAGATAAAGTAAGGTAATGAAAAAGCGCATCATATTTCCATAATAATCGAACGAGTGTTAACATTTCCTTCACACCCTATTAATAAGCTAATATGCCAGTTATAAAGCATATCAACAAGTTTAGAACCTAATAGTAATAATTTAATGACAGCCCAAATTCACATTATCAAAAAGAAACTCATGGCTCAGTTTTCAACACCTGATTACTGTTTATGTAGCCATGATCATTTTGTATTTAGCTATCACTATCAAAGTAAGCAATTACAAAAAATTTGTAAAATCCCCCCTCACAGTAAAAGTGTACTTGGTCGTTTGAAAGACTTTCTAAAACGTAGCTTTATTGCCAGAGCATTATCAAACTCTCTAGGGTTAGGTCATGTGGTACAACTTAATAATGGCACTATTATCATTATTTACGACAAAATTTATCGTTATATTCCGCAAAGTAATACAGGGGTGGCCGAAAATGTCTACGACATAAAAGCCCATAAAATAGCACCGCCTTTACGTAACGGTATTGCTATACACCCCGTTTCCAACAATGTCTATTTTGGTGAGTACATTAATGGAATTACCCGAGCCGTTCGCATAATACGTATTAGTAGCAATGGTCAAAAAACAGAAGTTTGTCACACCTTTGAAGTTAATGAAATAAAGCATGTGCACGGAATTTACTGGGATAAATACCGAGACCGACTCTGGGTTACAACAGGTGATAGTGATAGTGAATCCAGCTTTTATTACACTGATGATGAATTTAAAACACTACAACGTTTTAATGGTGGCGATCAAAGCTGGCGAGCAGTCTCTTTAGGAATAACTGAAAACCATTTAGTTTGGGGTATGGATGCGGGCAAAGATGCGCCCAAAGAAGCGATTAACCATATCTATCGACTCGATTTAACTTCAGGCGAACGTCAGCAAATAGCCACTATTGGCAACCCTGCCTATCACATGGCACAAACTCAATCAGGTGCTATGGTATTAGGTGTTACTTACGAACCTGGCAGAAAACAAGACACCTTAGAACAAGCGAGTCTTTATTTCAGCGAAACGGGTGAAACTTGGCAACAGTTACTTGCAATGCCTTATCAAGCCCAGCACTTAACAGGTAGAAGTCAATATGCCTATATTTTCCCACCATCAGGGATTATTCCTGATGATCAACTATTGTTCACGCCAATTAACGTACAACAATATGACGCAAAAGCATTACTGATAAACTTACGTAATTAACCTTCATATTTTTTTACCTTACTTGGCTTCATTATCTTTACCATTAATGGAAAATAGCTAAACACTTTCACAATAAAGTTAACTATCAATATAACGAAGGGTTTAAACTTATGCTTTCGCTGTTCTGTAATAATCCCGATACTCCAAGTACTAAAAGCAACTAATAACAATATAAATATGCTGGTGCTTATTGATTCAGTATCAATTTGCCAATTATGCTCAATGGTTTTCATTACAGGCGCGTGAATCAAATAAAGTGTAAAGGTATAAGAAGCTAACGCAACAATGGCTTTTTTGAACTTCACTATCCAAGTTAAATTCACATAGTTAGCTGCATACAAATGACCTAGCACAAAAAAACAAACAACATAATCGCTTAAATATTTTTTAGCACTGCCTAAAGATAATGAAGCAAATGGCCATATCTCTTGGCCAAGTTCTATTAATAATTTATCCGTTCCTGTAAATTTAAACACTAGATAACCTAGTAAACTGCCAAAAAACAATATATTCGCCATTAACTCGCTTAAAGGCCATCTATGGTGGTTTTTATATAACCAAACCCCCATTAACCATAAGGGAAATAGTAACCACAACTTATAGCCTACAAATAAAAATATAATTGAGAAAACAATTACTCGCTTAACACCCGAATAAAAATATAACGCGGCAAATAATACGTAGTACCACACCTCGTACCCTAAGGACCAATATGGCGGCACTGTAAATGGCTGCTCAGATATCGTCCAAATTTCTCCAAGAAAGCCCAAATGAAATGGAATGTATAAATAGAGTTTTTCATATTGGTATAAGCCCGTATAATTGTCTGGATTAAACTGTATTCCTATTAAATCTACAGCGACTGTTAGTAATATAATAGGTAAAGCTACAGAATAAATACGGGTAGCCCGAGCTACAACATACGTCTTTAAATTATCTTGCTTTTGTTCACAGGTGTATGAAATAACATAGCCAGAGAGTAAGAAAAATAAAATAACAGCATCTCTGCCGTTATATGGCAACCAACGAATCCAGTCACCCGTTGCTATATCAAAGTGAATTAAATGTGCTAACACCACAACCACTGCAGCAATAAATCGACACAAATCCAGGTAAATTGATAACTCTTGTGGCATTTTTGAGTGACTCATAAGTTTCCCTAACTAATCAAAAAAATGATTATTTCCATATATAGTAAACAATAAAAATAACAAACTAAGCAGTACTATCTCGTGATTACGGCCTGTGCAACTTTCTCAACTTGGCTCTTCGTAAGACCTTGCAATGGCAACTCAAGTAAACCAGAACAGTATGAACCATTATATGTTTTAGAGCCTTTGCCATAAGCAAATTTTGTCATTATTCCTTGTTTGTTTAATTGCTCAGCAAGTTGTTTTGGTGGTACCACTTGGCTTTGAATAATTAAGCGGGTTAGGTATAAATCATCACGATCAACCTGAACCAATAACACACCTTCACAGCTTCTCAATGCTTGAGAATATTGAGCAATAATTTCTTTAGTTTGTTGAATTCTAGATGACAAACTTGAAAATTGCGCGAGAGCTATATCTGCCTCCAAGTTTGATATTTGCTTTATTTCAAAGTAATAGTCATTAGGCTTATTTGTAAACAGTTTAGCGTGCAGTCTTTGCAGATAATAATCTAACTTTTTTGCCCAGCCTTGCCATTTATACGCAAATAAAAAGTGTAATAACTGAAATGCTCTTCCTGTATTTTTCGGTAGCGTTTGCCAATTAAAAGATGGTAATAACTGTTTATTATTAATAAACAGTACGCCACCAGAGCCCCGAACGCCGGTAACTATAGATTTAGCTTGAGCAAAACTTAACACGCCAACATCACCAAAAGAACCAAGCGGTTTATTATTTAGCTCTACACCAGCAACTTGAGCGGCATCGTCAATTAAAAAAACACCTTTAGCCATTAGCAAAGCTTCTGCTTGCACTATATCTGCAGCTTTGGCATACATATGAGGCAATATCACTGCGAGTGTATTGTTATTAAGTTGCTCTTCAAGCTTTGATACATCAAGATTTAAGTCTTTGTTTACAGAAACAAAAATGGGCGTTAATCCACAAGACAAAATCACTTTAGGCACACTGTCACAGATATACTCAGGAATTATCACTTCACACTTTGTTGGTGCTTTTTGTTGAAATACACCTAAAGCTAATGCCAAACCAGCCCTCGCAGAGTTTAATAGCATGACCGAAGATTCAGGATAAACTTGTGCTAAATAGTGCTGTAGCTCATCGATTGCTTGCCCTTGACTTACCTTGGCACAAAGTACATTTTTAATAATACCCAGCCATTCTTTGGTTCGCCAAACAGCTGTTTCAGGTTTTATATACTTCATGATTTTATCGGCGCTAGCTTACGTTTAACTCGCTGATACAAGTTAAACAAATAAGGAAAGGGATCACTCAAGCGCTGAATTGCCTTATATGATTGCGCAGGAATAGGTTCACTCTTATCAGCCCCATGCGCCAAAGCATTGGCATCTGCGACTTCATCTCGCCAAATAACTGAATGATGTGCCAATGAAAAGTCGGGGATAGGTTCATTTCTAGCATAACGATACAGTTGCAATAATAAGTTGTGACCTGACAAGGTCGCTATTTCATGCTGATAATCAGTACGAGCGACTGTCGGTTCAATCATATAATAACCCTTTCGGACGTCATCATATTTAAACTCCATGCCGAGTAAACCTTGATATGCTATTTTGTTGGCAAAATTTGCCGTAATATCTGTTAATGCTTGATGTGCTTCTGGTGCATTAGTACAGCTAGCCGTTCCACCTATATTTAATGGCCAAGAGCGTAATTTTCGGCCGCAAAAGCTACTGATTAATTCACTACTTTCATTAAAAATCGCTAAGCAAAAATAAATATCGCTGTCTTTACCGTGTAGCCACTCCTGAAGTAACATATCTGGCATTATTGGTTGTATTTTTTTATACAGGTCTGACACTTGCTTAAGACTTTCAACCTTGTAAGCTTTTTTAAATTGTTTTGAATAGCCAGCATCTTGATAGAGAGGTTTAAAAACACAAGGAAAATTCAATTTTTCACCCGCATTAATATCCTCAGTTTTTTGTATCGATATTGCTTGAGGAATTGGCGCATTATGCTGTTCAGCTAATGCTTGAAAATGTTGTTTAGCTTGTAATTCTGTGACTAACTGATGTGATGGCATCAATAAACGATAAAGTGGCCTTAATGCATCTCTATGCAGACTGACCTGTTCAACAGACTTCTCTTCACTAATAAAAAGTATTGGTGGGTTGTCAAATAACTCGCCGAGCTGTTTTAGTTCGTCAACAATTACACCAGTTTTAGTACTACTGACTAACTTTTTATAGCCAAATCGAGAATGAAAAACGGGTGAATTCTTATCATCAAGCAGAACCAAACAATGGGCGTAAGGTGCTAAAGATCTTAAAATACCTAAGGCATTTGCCGAGCCGCCAAGTATAACAACCTGAATATGTTTCACTTATTCAACCTCCACTCGACTAAACGGCCAACGATTTAATTTTTGCTGCGACACACCTAAGTCACTTAACACTGTTTGCAATAAAGCAATACCATCTTTTTGAACGTAAATAATCCAAAAACTATACGATGCTACGCCTAAAGCTACCTTAATCATTAATAACAACACAATGTTCACATTTAGCATGGGTAACATAAACCACTCTAAGCTAAGCAAAATAAACGCCATGAAAAGACTAGCAAATAAAGGCGATAAAAGTTTTGCAAAATAACTCTTTATGGAAAGTTGAAAATGTTTTTTTGCTAAGAAAAGTAATACGCTTAACAGCAGTGGTGAAACGATTGCGACACCAAATGCAGCACCATTTATACCACTATGTAAAGCACCAAGTAATAAACTCAGAGGGATCACCACAGCACAAAATGAGGTATATTTGGCCGTAATATTGGCTTTTCCTATAGAAATAAACGCTTGGGTAAGTAACGGATCAATGGATTTAAAAAAGCCACGAATACACATTAATTGTAAAGGGATAATGGCTGCTAACCACTGCTCTCCAAGCAAAATAGGCACTAATTCATTTGCGGTTAACATCATGCCCATTAACACGGGAAAGCTCACCAAAGATATACCTGCGCTCAGTTTTAGCAAGGCATTATTGAGTCCTTGCATATCCTCTTGTAGCTTTGAGAATAGCGGGGAAGCAACTTGTATAATTAAACTGGTTATATGTGAAGTAGGCAAAGTCGCAATGGTTGCTGCCATACTATAGATACCCGTTTGTGCGCCACCTGCAACTCGTCCTAAAATCAATGTTGAGGCATTAGTATATAAATACCAAGTTAAACGGGAGTAAGTTACGGTTAAGCCAAACTTCATTAATGAAGCGGCTTGCCTAATACTGCCAGTGCGGCTTGGTCGCCATTGAGATAACCAAAGAATAGCTATTGTTTTAAATAGTTCCCCTGCAAGGAAGCCATACACTAAAGACCACGTTTTAAAATCAGCTAGTGCCAAGGAAAGCGTAACCACACAAACCAAAATAATTGAGAAAAACTCAATACCGGCAATCACCTTAAACTTCATCTCTTTAACCAATAACGCATCAGGAACAGTTTTAATAGCACCAAAGAAGAAGCTTATGGCTAATACTTGCAGT
>Ga0193960_1000579_pt1 | contig 15127 bp, 13 predicted proteins | sample FB_3_MG_FD_140338 | JGI IMG/M metagenome (GOLD analysis project Ga0193960, IMG submission 140338) | Microbial mat bacterial communities from the Broadkill River, Lewes, Delaware, United States - FB_3_MG | ecosystem: Environmental > Aquatic > Freshwater > River > Microbial mats | place: USA... | reverse complement strand
TGCAGCCTTGAATCGTAACAAAAAAATATCCTTCCTACTTAAAAACTTTATTCAAGTCATGGTAAGGCGCATTATTTTGTCAATAGGATTTATTGTGTCTTTAACTATTATAGGGATTAATGTTGCGCCTGTTCTGGCATTAATTGGCGCAGCAGGTTTAGTTATTGGTTTAGCACTTCAAAGCACATTAAGTAATTTCGCTAGCGGTATGTTAATACTGATTTATAGACCTTTTGACGTAGGTGAAGTAATTGAAATAGATGGTGTTGTTGGTACCGTAGACTCTATGACGCTATTATCTACCGCGATTAAAACGTTTGATAATCAACACTTAATTCTACCAAATAACAATGTTTGGGGTACAACTATTATAAACGTGACCGGAAGCGAAACACGTCGAGTGGATTTAGTCTTTGGAATTGGGTATAGCGATGATTTATCAAAAGCTCAGAATATTCTTGAGCAAATTGTACAGCAACATTCAAAAGTGCTGGACTTACCTGAGACGATTATAAAAGTTCATGAATTAGCGGACTCATCAGTTAATTTTGTATGTCGACCATGGGTGAAAACGGCTGATTATTGGGATGTATATTGGGATATTACGCGAGAAGTAAAAGAGCAATTTGATAAGCAAGGTGTAAGTATTCCTTTCCCTCAACGTGATGTACATTTACATCACATTAAGGCTGATTAGAAGTTAGATGCAAGTAAAATACGTAAAACTGATTCTCATAATGGTATTTCAGTTGATGTGTTGTTGCTCAGTTGTCGCAGACGATGGTAGCAATCCAGAAATTGAAGTAGTTCATTATGCCTATGCTAACTATTTGGGAAGTGGTATATATCGCACCACAGGGCAAGATGCTAGTATTATTAACTTACCCTTTGCTTATGACATTGATACCGTTGGTAAAACGACCTATGGTTTAAGATTGCCACTTTCACTAGGCTTTTTTGATTTTGAAATAGCTGATATTCCTGAACTTGATTTACCTTCAGAAGTTGGCACTGCTACTTTTACTCCTGGGGTTGCTTTGAGTTACCAGTACTCAGATAACCTCGCGATAGAAACATATTTAGATTATGGTTACGCTAAAAACTTTACCAGTGGTTATAATGTCAGTATTCATTCTGCAGGTATTTCTTCTTTATATCACTTTGATTACCAAGAACTTGATGCCATTTGGGCTACTAGAATTTACTATGCTGCTTATCAAGGAAATGGCTACAGTGCTCAAGATTCTTATGCGGCCCTACAAGTTGGTTTAGATGCAGGCCTGCCGTTAAAATATCAAATATTTAGCTATCCTTTTCAGCCACGGTTGTTCGCTACGGCTTTTTGGTATTTTAATGATGTGGAATTTAACTCGCAAAAATCAATACTGAATTCTGAGGTAAGCAATGTTACCTTGTCTAATTCGGTTGAATTTGGTTTAACATTTAAATTTGATAGAGTAATAGGCTACTCTTGGGCAGGTTTTGATAGGTTAGGACTTAGCTACCGATTTAGTGATGACTTTAGTGCATTTCGACTTTTATTTTCATTTCCTATTTAATATGTTTAATTTTTATTTGCTGCTAGATAGGCACCCCTGTAGAATTGCATTAATAAATAATTGGGTTAATTCATTATTATTTAAAAAATAAATTTAAAAAACATCAAAAGGAATTAGAATGAAAATTTTTTCACTTGTTACAGCGCTATTAATCAGTGTTTTTAGTTTAAACAGTTATGCCCGTGATGATATTGCAAAATATTCAGTGCCAGATTTACTCAAGACGACTAAAGCACAAGATGCTTTGTTAGATGTGCCATTATTTTTTGCCAGTCAAGCGCATAAAGACGTTGAAAAAACTTATGGTGAAGTTTCAACAAACAAAAAAACTAATGCGTTTATGAAGTCTGATGAAGAAGCTTGTCAGTGGGCTATGTTAAGTGCACTTAAAGCACTACAAGAGCGCGCTATACGAGAAAACATGGATGCAGTTGTTAATATTAAGTCTAACTATAAAAAGCGTAAATTTGTCAGTGAAACACAGTATGAATGTGGAGCTGGTGCTGTAATGGCAGGTGTGGCGTTAAAAGGTACGCTAGTTAAATTTAAAAGTGAATAAAAGATACCAAACACCGCCGTTTAGTTATTAGCGCATAAAAAAAAGAGGCTTTGAAGCCTCTTTTTTGATCTTATACTTACTGACTAAATACGTAAGGCCTTTTCACCTCGGGCAATGCCAACACAGCCTGAACGTACTGATTCAATGATCTCTGTTTCATTTCTCAATGTGTCGATAAAGGCGTTTAACTTGTCTGCATCCCCGGTTAATTGGATGGTATAGATTTGTTTTCCTATATCAACGATAGCACCCCTGAAAATATCAGTAATTCGCTTTACTTCTGTGCGTGACTTATCACTTAAAGCGACCACTTTTACGAGTAATAGCTCTCGTTCTAAGTGCTTTCTGTCTGTTATGTCTGTGATTTTAATAACATCGATGAGCTTATTCACTTGCTTAACAATTTGCTCTAATATTTTATCATCACCTTTTGTGGCTATAGTCATACGAGATAAGCTAGCATCTTCGGTTGGTGCCACTGTCAGGCTTTCAATATTAAAAGCGCGTTGAGAAAATAACCCTACAATACGAGAAAGTGAACCAGGCTCGTTTTCCATTAATATAGCTAATATACGTCGCATTATGCTTTTACTCCTTTTGATAACCACATTTCGTCGATAGCACCTGTACGAATATGCATAGGATATACATGCTCTTTTTCATCGACTAATACATCAACAAACACTAAACGGTTTTTGATACTAAATGCTTCTTCAAGTTTACTATCAAGTTCAGCTAACGTATTGATTTTAATGCCAACATGACCGTAAGATTCCGCTAGTTTTGTGAAGTCAGGTAAGGACTCCATATAAGAAGAGGAATGTCTACCGCCATAAACCATATCTTGCCATTGCCTTACCATTCCAAGTGAGCGATTATTTAAGGCAACAATGACAACCGGAAGGTTGTATTGCATACAGGTAGATAACTCTTGAATATTCATTTGGATTGAGCCATCGCCTGTTATACAAATAACGTGTTTATCTGGAAAAGCTAGTTTCACTCCCATTGCGGCAGGTAAACCAAAACCCATAGTGCCGGCACCACCAGAATTAATCCACTGGCGAGGCTTTTCAAACGGATAATATTGCGCAGCAAACATTTGGTGTTGTCCAACGTCTGAAGCAACATATGCTTCACCATTGGTAATCTTATACATAGCTTCAACGACTCGTTGAGGTTTTATTTTTTCATTTTCATCTTGCTTATAGCTAATACTTTTCATATTGCGCCATAAGTTAATTTGTTGCCACCAAGGGGCTAGTACTTCTTCGTCTGGAGTAAAGTCAGTTGCAGCTAGTTCATCAAGTATTTGCTGAATGACTACATCTACTAAGCCAACTACAGGAACATGGGCGTTAATGGTTTTAGATATTGATGTTGGATCTATGTCTACGTGAATAATCGTGGCATTAGGGCAAAACTTTTCAACGTTGTTAGTTACTCTATCATCGAATCGAGCGCCTAATGCAAGGATCACATCAGCATTAGCCATGGCTTTGTTCGCTTCTAAACTACCATGCATACCTAGCATACCAATAAAGTTTTCATGCGTCCCTGAAATCCCGCCTAAGCCCATTAAGGTATTGGTTACTGGTGCCTTTAAAGTTTCAACCAGCTCTGTAAGTAGGTGGGAAGCATCTGATAATACAATACCACCTCCAGAATAGATCACTAAACGCTTTGCAGATTTGATAGTGCTTACTGCTTTTCTTATTTGCTTAGGATGCCCCTTTATATTTGGGTTATAAGAGCGCATTTTCACATCAGTGTTGATATTGAAAGTTCCTTTATTTTGAGGAATTAAAATATCTTTTGGAAGTTCAACCACAACAGGTCCAGGTCTTCCTGTACTTGCTATATAGAATGCCTTTGCAATAGCATCAGGAATATCAGCAAGGCTACGACAGTTAAAACTATGTTTAATAATAGGACGAGTACAGCCAACAATATCTGTTTCCTGAAAGGCATCATTACCAATAAGGGAAGTCGCTACTTGCCCTGATAAAACAACCATCGGAATTGAATCCATATAAGCTGTGGCAATTCCAGTAACACAGTTTGTTGCCCCAGGCCCTGAAGTAGCTAATACAACACCCACTTCACCTGTTGCTCTTGCATAGCCATCGGCCATGTGAGTTGCCGCTTGTTCATGTCGAACTAATATGTGTTCAATTTCATCTTGCTGAAATATAGCGTCGTAAATATCTAATACGGAGCCGCCGGGGTAGCCAAATATATATTTTACATTAAGTGCAGAAAGAGATTTCACAACCATTTCTGCACCGGTAAAAAGTTCTGCTGTCATATCATCACCTTGGTTCATGCCATTGCACCCAAAAAATTAATAAAGCTTTTCTTATGGTCAAAAAAAACCCCGATCTTGATCAGAGCGGGGTTTTTTTATCGTTCGGTTTATTTGTTATGTTAAACGCAACGAAGCCCCTGCAATGATTTGACAACCACTACAACTTTGAGGACGACGAGTTTAAGACTTGTGTTTAACATTAATTAATCTTCAAAAATTTATTACAAATATATAGTGTTATTTTTAAGGCTTTAGCTGTATCTGTCAACCATTAAATACAATTTGTTTGAAATAACTAGTGTTTTTGTTGGCGCTAGTGTCTTGACACTATATAAAGACTGAAATTTCAATGATTTTTTAATGTAAAAAAAGCTGTAAAGCTGTATTAGTTTTTAGATTTGCTTTATATTTATCTTAGATACATTAATTAACAGATTATTTACTGTAACAAGAGTATGTTATAGATCTCTAATACCAATGATGGAAGGAAATTATGAGCCAAGTAAAAACATTGATGATAATTGCAATATCACTAATCATGTTAGGTTGTGCAACAAACCAAGCTAAAGTGTCATTTGATCGCAACGCCGATATCGACACGATGAACTATAAAACTTTTGCTTGGCTAACCGAAGCGAAAATAATGGCTCCTCCAGCTGATTTTAATCCCGTAATGAAAGTACGTGTTGATGAAGCCATTGAACAAGCATTTATTGCAAAAGGTTATCAATTAGTCACTGATCCAGAGAAAGCTGATTTTACCATCTCATATACAGTTGGCAGTCGTGATAAAATTAAAGTGAATAGTTACCCAGCAACTTATAATACAGGTTTTGGTTGGGGACGTGGATACTATGGAGGAAGAGGATATTACGGTAGTGTGCATATGGGTAATGAGACTAGTGTAAGACAATACACGGAAGGTAAGTTAGCAATAGATATATATGATGTAAAAACTCGTCAACCGGCATGGCATGGCTGGGCAACTAAACGTTTATCATCGAGTGATACTGAACAGCCGAGCGCAGCCATTAAAGAAGTTGTTGGTCAAGTTGTAGCACAGTTTTACTAAGCTTTAAAATATTTTTCAACGTAAACAATTATATAAAAGCGGCTTTAGCCGCTTTTTTTTATTCATTTCTCGTATTTTTTGTTTGTTGAATTACACTTAATGTAAGTTTCACAAAATATAAAAAATTAAATGAGTGACTTTATTTTCCAAGACGAAATTGAGACTGATGACAGTGCGCCCAAAAAAATTGATAAATTCTGGCGGGTATTAGTCATTGATGATGATGATTCTGTGCACCAAGTAACTAAGCTTGTGTTAGCAGATACCGTTATTGAGCATAGGAAGCTAGAAATGGTATCCGCTTATAGTAGTGAAGAGGCAAAACAAATTCTACAAAAAGATGATAGCTTCTGTATGGCCTTTGTTGATGTGGTTATGGAAACCGATCATGCAGGGTTAGAGTTGGTTGAATGGATAAGGAAAGATCATAAAAACCAAGCGATAAGACTTATACTTAGAACTGGGCAAGCAGGAACAGCACCTGAAGCGAAGGTGATAAGAGATTTTGATATTAATGACTATAAAGAAAAGACCGACTTTACTGCCAATAAAATGATCACCACGGTTTACGCCAGTATTCGTGCTTATCGAGATATCATGACTATTCAGCGTAGCCTGGATGCCTTTAAGATATTAATCGAGGCTACTCATGATTTATTAAAAATTAACCAACTTAGACCTTTTGGCTCTGCAGCATTGAATCACTTACTCGCTTTAATGAATGTAGACAGCTCTGCTCTATATATTGCACGTACGCAAATTGATTTCGCCCAACAAGTGACTAGTTCAATAATTGCTTGTACGGGAAAATACGTATGTGAGAGCGACTCACTTGAATCTTCTAATATTGACACAGAAGTTAAGAGTAAAATTCAACAAGTTTTTCGCGATAAGTCGCATTTTAGTAATAACGAATGCTTTGTTGGTTATTATCAATCAGGTGTGAATTCAGCATCGGTGTTATATATTGAGTTTGAGGATGATAATGAACATTTTAAAGCCAATTTGGCTGAGCTATTTGCTACTAATGTCGCTCTTATTTTGGAAAGTTTAACTAAGCAGAAAGAAATCGAGAGAACGCAAAAAGAATTATTATTCATCGTGAGTGAGGCTGTAGAAGCAAGAAGTAAAGAGACAGGAGCTCATGTAAAACGAGTAGCACTTATCTGTGAATTGATAGCGCGAAAGCTTAATTTGAAGGAAGATTATATTAATGCATTACTCTTAGCTGCGCCTTTACACGATTTAGGTAAAATATCTGTACCTGAAGCGATTTTGCATAAACCTGATAGCTTAAATGAGCAGGAGCGAGAGATAATGCAAACTCATGCACAAATAGGCGGGGAGATACTTGATAAGTCATCTGTTAGTGTCTCAAAATTAGGTGCGAAGTTAGCTAAATATCATCATGAAAATTGGGATGGTAGTGGTTACCCTGAAGGTCTCTCTGGTGAAAATATCCCTCTTGAAGCTCGTATTATGGCAGTGGCTGATGTATTTGATGCGTTAGGTTCTAAACGCTGCTATAAAAAAGTATGGGGTGATGAACAGATTAGAGCTTATTTGCTCAGTGAAAAAAGCAAAAAATTTGATGCGACTATTGTCGATATTGTCATCGATAATTTTGGTGAGTTTCTAGAGATAAGAGAAAGATTTCCAGATTCATCTTCGTAATTTTATTAATCAAGGCTCTGTAATAACTGTATTTAAATAAAAAGCTTAACCATTAGTGAATTGGTTAAGCTTTTTTTAATCTCAATCGTTTAAATTAGTTATTTTTTAAGGCATTAGCATGCCAATATTGCCAGTGCATGTGTCTACTGCTTTCTGATAAGTGCTTAGGTTGTAAATAATCCTTATACGTATAACGATAGAATTGGCGAGGTTTTTGTGGATCTTTTGCTTCCTCGCTGTTTTTACCAAGCGCTTTGTTATCTTTTAACCATTGATGAAATTCATCTTGGTACTTCTCACCAGACTCATCAAGCAACTTTTTGTAGCCTTTGAAGAAGTCAGTCTTTAAAAAGTGTGCTAATTGACGATAATCTTCTAGATGCTCTTCATACATAAAGCGTACCGCTAAATAGCCCCATTTATAGACTTGTGTTGTTCCATCTTTATATTCTGTATCAAACACTTGTTGTAGGGTTAACCACTTATCTTCTTCAGCATCGAGTAGCACTTTAAAGGCTTTAGGGTTGTCATCAGCTTTTGAAATAAACTCAGCTAAACCTTCAGACCACCAAACCATGTTACTTGGGAAATGATTGAATGTGTCATATTTAATAAAGCGTCCATCCAAGTAATGAACATACTCATGATTTAAATTCCAAACTTTAAATTCCGGTCTTACCCAAAAATGCTCATAAGAATAGAAAGTAGCGATGTTATCAGGATCTTGCGTTGTCCCCTCGATATACATACCACCATTATCAGTGTGAATATCAAAAACAAGTTGACCATATTTATTGTATTCAGCGGCGTTGTTGAATATGACCACTCTTAACTTATCATTAAAATCATTAGCAACAGGTTGGTTGTTAGTTGCTAGTTTTTTATGAAAATCTGCTTCCTGAGCAATTAATTGATTACAAGAGTCATTTAACTGAGCCGCTGTTAATTTTTGCGTTAAAATAAATAAGCTGTCAGAGCAAGTGTGATTTATAGGTAGCGCTTCTTCAATCGTAGGTTCAATACATCGACCTGCTAAACTACCTTCTTTACATTCAGACTTTCCACGAAAGCTTGACACAACATAAGGAATACTAAATAAGGTTTTTATTTCTTTTTCTGACTTTTTATGTGTTTGACCAAAAGTTTCAAGTGCAGTCCAAACTTGTTCATCTAAGTCATTCATAGCAGCTTCACTTGGAAGGGAAGCCTTGTCATCATCTAACTTACTTCGCTCTTCTTTTGTTTTCGTGTAGTACTCATTCCAGTATTGTTTATTGTAGACGTTGTAATATTGCGCCAGTGCCCAAGCGGCATGTTGAGCAGGCCAATCATCCCCAGCAATGATTGCGTTGTTAGAGTTAATGAAAGCGATTAAAGCGTTTTGTAGGGTTTGATTGGCAGTAATGTCATTCAAATTATCTGCTTTATTTTTTCTTTTCGCTTCATACGGTAATATTGCACCAGCTCTAAGTACTTCCCAAAGGGCGTATTGCTGAGCTTTATTAATTGTAGAATTAGACGATAGTTCATTATTAGCATACAGATTAATAAGCTTGGTAAGCGGTTCAATATGTGATTTTACAAGAGGCTGCATCGGCTCTAAAAAGTACAAGCGATAAAGTGCTACCGCGTAGTTTTCATGTAATCTAGCCGTATTTTCATTGAGTTGATAAAACCCATCCATATTTTGCAAAGCAATTAAAGCATTATTCAAGGCTATTTCACTACCTGCTTGCCAATCTTTATCAGGGCCGAAACTACTATATATTCGTAAGTAAAAACTTAACTTATCTAATGAGTTAGAGCTTAAGTCACCTTTACTTGCTTCTGCTGAAATTGCTTGTGAAACCTGTGTTAACAACCCTTTTTGATAATGGTCAAAGTCTTGGCTCCAAAGAGATTCAGTTTCTGTTGTGAGTAATGTTTTTATAGCAGGCTTTTGAACAACACTTACTGCATTATTAGTCACTTGGTTTACATCGCTAGATTTGACACTCTGTTGATTAGAACAAGCACTAAGTACCGAAATACTGATTGCTGTTAATAGAAAAGGGATTGTTTTATTCATTAACTACTCACTATTTAAATTATACAAACATCTTAATGTATACAATATAAAAGGGTAGTTCAAGTGAGATTGCTGCTTGAGTTGTATCAAAAAATGTAGCTTTTTTCCTTAACTTATTGTCTAAAAAGAGTAACTATAGAGTTAGTACATAAGCTATTTAAATTTAATTGACATTGGGTCAGTTAGCTAAAGTGGAGTGATAAGTGTTTCATCATAAAGAAGGTAGTTTTACCGCTTGGATATTAAGGTTACGCAAAATTATACGCTGGCCACTGATGACGTTTCGCGAGTCAGAGACTTGTTCTCAGCATTCGTTTGATGTTGCGGTGATCAGTCATCAAATTGCACTTATCGGTCAGCTTAAATTCAAGCGAACTTATAACCCTGCTGATATTGCTGTTGCTGCTCTGTATCATGAAGCATCAGAGTCAGGTGGTGTAGGGGATTTACCAAGCCCATTGAAATACCATAACCCTGAGTTGACGGCTCAAATAAAAAAGATTGAACGTGAAGTAGAGCAGTCTATGGTTTATCAAGGGCTGCCCAAGTATTTGCATGATGTGATGGCGCCGATAGTGATTCAATCACAAGTGAATAAAGATATTAAGTCAATTGTTAAAGCTGCCGATGATTTAGCTGCATATCACTATAGTTTGTCTGAGTTAAATACTGGAAACCGTGAATTTACCGATGCTTGTACTTTGTTAAAAAAGCGGGTCATTAAGCATTGTGAAAAATGGCCAGAGGTGGAAGAGTTCTATTTAACGCAGTTCCCTGCATGCACACAAACATTGGATGAATTGTCTAGAATTGATTAGTTCAATAGCTTGTTAGTTGTCTTTAAAAATAACAGCTAACAAGCAAAATTTCAGTTTTGTATTGATTTAATTGAGCTTGTTGACAGAGTCCCTATCAATAAGCGTTGGTTCAAATGAATATTTTACGGTTATGTCTTTCTTGTTGTAGACATTTTTTAAGACAAGTTTAGCTGCCATATGGCCCATCTCACCAACCGGGTTATCGATGGTTGTTAATTTGGGATAAATATGGCGTGAGAAAATAATATTATCAAAACCAATAACGGATAAATCTTCAGGTAGTGAAATGCCATGCTCCCTTGCATATGTCATGGCGCCAGACGCCATCTCATCATTTGCACAGACCAGCGATGTGAAATTCAAGCCTTTATCTAAAAAGTGCTTCAAGCCATCATTACCACCTGTTTCGCAAAAGTTGCCTTCATAATAAAGTTCATTGTCAAAGGGGATGCCATATTCCTTCAAGGCTTTTTTATGGCCTATAAACCTAGCTTTTGCATCAGGCTTTACTTGTGGCCCTGCAATGTAAGCAATGCTTTTATGTCCGTTTTCTAACATTGTTTTAGTCGCTAAATAACCACCTAATTCGTTATCTAAGCTAATACAATTCTTTTCAATTGTATTGACTGTGCGACTCATAAAAAATATTGGTGTAGATCCTTTAGCAAGTTCAATAAGGTAATCATCAGATAAACCTTCAACATGCACAATGAGCGCGTCGCAGTTTCTGCTAATTAGGAACTCTATACCTTCTTTTTCTTTTTCTTCATCACTATGGCCTGTGGTGATGATGACATGTTTTCCTGCTGCTCTTAACTCTGACTCTATACCTGCCATCATTTGACCAAAGAAAGCACCGTTTAGTTCTGACACTAATATGCCAACACTATTACTACAATTTGAAGCTAATGATTGGGCAATAGAGTTTGGTCTATAGCCTAGCTTGTCCATGGCATCTATTACTTTTTGTCTTGTCTTATCACTGACACGGGTATTGTTATTTATTACTCGTGATACTGTTGCTAAGGAGACGCCAGCAAGGTTTGACACTTCATAAATTGTCGCCATAAAAATCCTGTTTTTTGATAAAGTGTTTTGTTGTTATTTTCTTTGGGAATAAAAATTCTACCATGTTTATTTATGTCAGCACTATAGCTAGTCTGGGCTAAATAATAGATTATACTGCGCTAACCTCTAATCGCCTTTGATCTAATTCGGTAGAAATCATTTTATTCTGATCATTTGTAAGTGGATACATCAACATCAAGGCGGCACCAGCAAATGCAAAACTTGCAGGAATCCAGCTCATCAATAGTGTCATGCCTGGAAGTGCACCAGAAATAGTACTTGAATCCATGCCATTATAGCCATAACTTGAAAGAACCACGAGCACCAGCGCGCCAGCAAATCCGCCTCCGGTTTTTTGAACAAAGGTGCCTGCAGAATATATTAAACCAGTTGCTCTTCTACCGTTTTTCCATTCTGAATAATCGGCTGAGTCTCCTAGCATAGAGAAGTATAAGGTAGGCATCATGGCAGCAAAAAACTCAGCACTACATCCTAAGGCAAATACCATAATTAAATTGTCCGTAGGAATCCAAAAGAAACCAAGGGTCAATATACCGCTTAACAGCAACGCGATGATTAGTAACTTACTAATTCGCAAAGAAGTGTGAGGTGATACTTAAATACTGAGTTGAACCTCATTCACCTTAGAATGTCCTTAATTATTCTAATGTGAAAATAGTAAAATATGCACGATTTTACTAACCCCAAATGAATGAATATTGTTCATTTTTACACCTTCATTTTTCTTCGTTGATTATAAAGTCAGCAAGAGTAAATTTTACCTGCTATTATCATCTTGATATATGTCAAAAGATTTGAGATTTTTCTTGATCTACATCAAGTTATAAATAACGGTACTTGATGTTTGTCAATTCAATCGGTGTATAATCAATCCATCATTAGGAGAAGGGTTATTATTAGTTTATTGATGCAAAACTAGAATTTTAGCTTGCTAGGCTTAAGAAGAATACTGAGCCAATCAATAAATAACACTTTTTCAAAGTTTAAAAGGCAAGTACATGGCTGTAGGTGTAGATCAATCCCGACGCAACTTTTTCAGAGGTAGAAGACCTAGTGAAAAACCTGCTTTGCGTTTACCTTGGCTTAAAAGTGAACAATCATTGTATGAACATTGTACTCAGTGTACAGATTGTATTTCTGCCTGCGAAACTCAAATTATTAAAAAAGGTGATGGTGGCTTCCCGCAAGTCGACTTTAATCTTGGCGAATGTACTTTTTGTCAAAAATGCGTTTCAGCGTGTAAAGAGGATGTATTTTCTGAAAATACTACTCAACTACCTTGGCAAGTTGAAACTATCGTTAAAAGTACTTGTTTAGCGCAAAATCAGATCATGTGTCAGAGCTGTCAAGATAGCTGTGATACCCAAGCCATTTCATTTCAATATTTAAAATCTTCAGTGCCACAAATGCGTATAAATCAAGATGATTGTACTGGCTGTGGTGCCTGTGTTGCTGTTTGTCCGCAATCAGCAATAGAAATAAAGCTTTTAGAAACTACCTTAGCTATAGGAGATAAGTATGAGCTCACTTGAGTCATTAATTTGGACAGTGCTAGGCTATTCATCAATGCCTGTCATTTTTCTCACTGGTTTTATTGGCACAGCAGTTATTGCAATTGCTTTGTTGAAAATGACCGGTGCAGAAGCAAAAGAATAAGTTAAAACGAAAGTTTTATTTATAAGTAAAAAGTAAAGTAAAAGTAAACCTAAGTCTTAGGGCTTAACATAAACGAATTAAACAGAGGTCAATTATTGTGATCAATCTACTTGAAGAAAACCCTGTCAATATCGCAGGAGTGATGTTTGTAGCTCAGCCAGAAAATGCTGAAGCAGTAGCAAGCAAACTTAGCGAGTTTCCAGGCGCTGAAGTCCATGAAATCACTGAAAAAGGTAACATGGTAGTGACAATAGAGGAAGACAATAAAGATCAACGCTTAATTGAAACAATAACAACTATGAGCAACATCCCCGGTGTGATCTCCTCATCATTAATTTTCCATCATAATGATGCTGGATTAGCACAGTTTTCAGGAGGGCAAAAATGACACTGACTAGACGGGATTTTATAAAAGCAAACGCTATTGCCGCAACTGCTGTTGCAGCTGGCGTATCAGTCCCCACTTCTGCTGCGAATATGATTACAAAATCATCTGAGAGCAAAATTAAGTGGGATAAAGCACCATGTCGATTCTGCGGTACAGGTTGTAGTGTATTAGTAGGAACTCAGCACGGTAAAGTAGTCGCTACACAAGGTGATCCAGATGCGCCAGTTAATAAAGGCTTAAACTGTATCAAGGGCTACTTCTTATCAAAAATCATGTACGGTAAAGACAGACTCACTAAACCTTTATTACGTATGACTGATGGTCAATACGATAAAGAAGGTGACTTTACACCAGTTAGCTGGGATACCGCCTTTGATGTGATGGCTGACAAATTTAAAAAAGCATTGAAAGAGAAGGGACCAACATCAGTAGGTATGTTCGGTTCAGGTCAATGGACAATTTGGGAAGGTTACGCTGCAGCTAAGTTATACAAAGCTGGTTTCCTTTCAAATAACATTGATCCAAATGCTCGTCACTGTATGGCATCTGCTGTAGGTGGCTTTATGCGTACCTTTGGTATCGATGAGCCAATGGGTTGTTATGACGATTTAGAAAAAGCTGATGCCTTTGTCCTTTGGGGCTCAAATATGGCTGAAATGCACCCGATTTTATGGTCACGTTTAACTGACCGTCGATTAAGTGCACCTCATGTTAAAGTTCATGTGTTATCAACATTTAAGCATCGTAGTTTTGAGTTAGCTGATAACGGTATGATTTTCACGCCGCAAACAGATTTAGCTATTTTGAACTTTATCGCTAACTATGTTGTACAAAACAAAGCCGTTAATAAAGACTTCTTAAAAAATCACGTTAACATCCGTGAAGGTGTTACTGATATTGGTTACGGTTTACGTCCAACTCATCCTCTTGAAAAAGCAGCGAAGAACCCTGGTAAAGGTGGCTCTAAGCCAATGTCTTTTGACGAGTATGCAAAATTTGTTAGCAAATATACCGCAGAATATGTATCTGAGCTATCTGGCGTACCAGTAGATAACTTAAACCAATTAGCAGAGCTTTATGCTGACCCTAAAGTTAAAGTAACGTCGTTCTGGACTATGGGCTTTAACCAGCATACTCGTGGTGTATGGGCAAATAACTTAATGTACAACGTGCATTTATTAACAGGTAAGATTTCTGAACCTGGTAATAGTCCATTCTCGCTAACAGGTCAACCTTCAGCGTGTGGTACAGCGCGTGAAGTAGGTACGTTTGCTCATCGTTTACCAGCTGATATGGTTGTTAAAAACCCTAAACATAGAGCGTTTTCTGAGAAAATCTGGAAACTGCCTGAGGGAACTATTCCACCTAAACCTGGTTACCATGCCGTTTTACAAAACCGAATGCTTAAAGACGGTAAGTTAAATGCTTATTGGGTAATGTGTAATAACAATATGCAAGCAGGTCCTAACATGAATGAAGAAGCAATTCCGGGTTATCGTAACCCAGATAACTTCATTGTTGTTTCTGACCCATACCCTACAGTATCAGCACAAGCAGCGGATCTTATTTTACCAACAGCAATGTGGGTAGAAAAAGAAGGTGCTTATGGTAATGCTGAACGTCGTACACAATTCTGGCATCAACAAGTACAAGCTCCGGGTGAAGCTAAGTCTGATTTATGGCAATTAGTAGAATTCTCTAAACGCTTTAAAGTTGCTGAAGTGTGGCCTGAAGAGTTAGTCGCTAAAGCGCCAGAGTATAAAGATAAAACATTATACGATGTGCTTTTTGCTAATGGTCAAGTTGATAAATTCCCAACATCTGACTGTAAAGGTGATGCAAACGTTGAAGCAGATCATTTTGGTTACTATATCCAAAAAGGTTTATTTGAAGAATATGCAACCTTTGGTCGTGGCAAAGCACATGACTTAGCTGA
>Ga0193960_1000578_pt1 | contig 15142 bp, 2 predicted proteins | sample FB_3_MG_FD_140338 | JGI IMG/M metagenome (GOLD analysis project Ga0193960, IMG submission 140338) | Microbial mat bacterial communities from the Broadkill River, Lewes, Delaware, United States - FB_3_MG | ecosystem: Environmental > Aquatic > Freshwater > River > Microbial mats | place: USA... | reverse complement strand
AATCCCCAAATCCCCATCTCAACCAAAAGAACAAGTTTCTAATGTGCCACAGCACGATAAAAAATATTACTATCATGTAATTAAAGCTGGCGATACGCAATATTCTATTTCTAAGGAATTTCAAATGAAGCAGAAAAAGCTTCGAAAGTTGAATCCAAAATTGAAAAGAGGCGTTCTAAAAGTAGGAGATTGGGTTAGAATTCCCAGATATTTGGTTCCTCCTGAATATTTCAAGGTAAAAGAAGTTGTTAAAGATACCATAGTGGAAGAGATTGTGACAATTGATACCATTCCTGAGGTGGAAGATGTAGATCGAATTGTTCAAAAACAAATACGTATTGGCTTATTCTTGCCTCTTTATCTGGAAACCAATGATACCATAAATCAGATTGTTACTTATAAAGATACATTAGAGATTATTACCCAGAGAGAACCTCGCGTGGTGTATAGAAAATCTCGTGAGTTCATACGTTTCTATCAAGGTGTTTTATTGGCGGTTGATTCATTAAGAAAAGAGGGACTTTCGGTAAATCTTCATGTTTTTGATACAGAAAAAGATCCTGCCAAAGTTCGACAGATACTTGCTCTAAATCAATTTGTAGATTTTGATTTTTTAATTGGTCCTGTTTATCAGCAAACTTTTGTTGTAGCATCGGAGTTTGCAAAGCGAAAAGGCATTCCGATTGTTTCACCATTAACCGGAAAGAATCCTGAAATCAATAACAATCCGTATGTTATTCAACTGAATACTTCTTTGAATTCTGTTTGCAAGCAAATTTCAGAATATGTTTGTACTGATTTTAAATACAAAAATGTAATTGTAGTCCATCCTGAGCGATACAAGCATTTGAATGAGTTTAAGTTGGTGAAAGATATTGAACACAATTTGTTTGAGAAGGGTTTGTATTGGGAAACGGATGAGGTGAATTATCAAAAAATATCATTCGACGAGTATGGCTTGTATGGAATGGAAGCTATGATGTGTGATACTTGCGAAAATATTGTTGTTCTTCCTTCTAATGATCAGCCTTTGGTTGAGAATATCATTACCAATTTAAATGTACTCAGTCAACGTTTTGCGATACGATTGGTTGGATTCTCAAGATGGCAGCGATACACCAGTTTGGAATCAGAATTGTTTTACAATTTGAACTTTTCTCTATTTAGTCCTTATTATGTGGATTATAAGGATGAAAAGACATTTAATTTTGTTTCATCATTCAGAAACAGATATTCTTGCGAGCCAAATGATTTCAGTTTTAGAGGATATGATATGTGTAGATATTTCGCGTTGGCAACAAGTAAATATGGAAAGGAATTTCCTCAAAAGATGAATGATATGAATGTTGATTTATTACAATCTACATATCATTTTAAAAGAATAAGTGCTTTCGGAGGATTTGAAAACAGAGGATTGCAATTGATCAATTACTCACGAGATTTTAAAATTCGACATCAGGAGGTCGAACGTCAGCAGGAAGAAGTTAAGGTAGAAGAAGATGATTTGATACAGAAATCATTTGAATATTAAGATATCGAAGCTGACTTATTTAAGTCAGCTTTTTTTATCCACATTCGGATAAATCATCCAAAAAAGGAGGTATTATCCTAAAGGACTGTAAACACTACGCTTTTAGCAGGTTTATCCGCCTACTTTGGATATATCTCCATTTCCGTATAAATTGAAATAGTAAGATTTGCCCTATTCAATGGATTGATATTTAATAGTGTAGGTGTTTTGGTACATGCTTTGGTTTTTTAAGCCTGTTAGTTACCTAAAGTCCTATGTTATGAAAAAATATTTACTCTTGGGATACCTATGCGTATTCTCTACTGTTTTTCTTTTCGCACAAACTACCCCTCCAGGTTTATCGGAAGATGATGATGCAACTGTTGATTTGGACATTGTAATTGATTTTACCGATGATGGTACCTGGGCTTCCGCAATTCAGTCTGTTTCATATAGAAGTACTGCATTAACTGTTACTACAGATTATGTGGTAGATGGAGTAGCTGGTACAGTAACCTTAAAACCGGGAGGAGGCAACTCCGTTTTACAAACCGTGGGAGGAGGAACTGTTGAGATTACCGCAACAAACTATAATCTTGCAACTGTTTCTCAATCTATTGCTCACGGAATTCCTGATAATATTGTAATTACAACACAACCTTTGGCACCAGCTTCAAATGGTGCAGTATTGGGAACAACGCCAATAGCTAAGTTGACAGATAAATACGATAATGATTGTACCGGAAACAATACCAGCACTATTGAAGTAGCTGCCAATGATGGAAGCTGGACTTTAGGTGGGACAACACCTTTAACGGTTACTGGTGGATCTGCAGATTTTAATGATTTGACGGCAACAAGTCCAGATCCGGTTACAGGTGCATTTATTGTTTTTTCTTCGGGAATTTTAGCTGATGCCAATTCAAGCACTTTTACCATACCGGGCACGGCACCAACATTAACGGCAGCTGCCAATGCAACTGTTGATGCGGATTTTAGTATTAGTATGGGAGTAGAAGATTCCAATTGGAGAGGAGCTATAACAGAAGTTCGCTATGGTACCGATGTTTTACCTGTTGGTGCTTATGATAGCAGCCAGACTGGAGTTGTGGTCTTAAAGCCTTCTCAGTCCGCATTTTTACAGGTTCCTGCAATTAAGGATGTTACCGTTGTAGCCACAAACTATCCTGATGCTCTTGCAACATCGCAAGCCATTGAGCATGGTTCCGCATCAAGTTTTGTGATTCAAAGCCAGCCAGCCGCACCAGCGAGTAATGGTGGTTTGCTTGGTACTCAACCTGTACTGAATTTAAAAGATCAATACAATAATGATTGTACAAACGATGATACAAGTACTATAAATCTTAGCGAAACCGGAGATGGAAGCTGGACATTGGGAGGAACCAATCCTGGAACAGCATCCGGAGGAATAGTTGCTTTTACGGATCTTACTGCGAGTAGTGATATTCAAGTTGATAATGCAACGATCACTTTTGACCTGGGCTCTTTTTCCGATGAATCAAATACATTTACTATTGGAGTTAATTCTCCTCCGGGTTTGGTTGCTGCATCAGGGGTAACTGTTGATGATATTTTCGAAATTTCTTATTCTCCGGATGATATTATTTGGGAAGCAAATATTGATTCAATTCAATTTGATGGAATTTTACTTCCTCAAGCTGCTTATACGGTAAATTCAACTCAGAATAAAATCGTATTCGATGCATCCGCAGTGGATTCAGAAATAAGGACTGCTAAGACAGGAGATATTGAGATATTTGTTTCGCAATATGCCAAAGCCGTAGTTTCTCAGACAATTGGGCATGGAGCAGCTAATAATTTAGTGGTAGATACAGAGCCTGTTGCACCTTCGAATAATGGAGATCCATTTCAAACTCAGCCTGTTGTTAATGTTCGGGATCAGTATGATAACCTTTGTACCGGTAATAGTTCAGTATCAATTACCGCAGAAGAAAACGATCCTGCATCCTGGGATTTGCAAGGAACATTAACAGGAACAGTTGCATCAGGAATTTTGACTTATACTGATTTAACTGCATCAAGTACTCAGATTGTAAATGGAGCTTTTATCTCTTTTTCAGCATCAGGATTGACAGGAGTGAATTCCACAACCTTTAATTTGGGATTGAATTCTCCGCCAGACTTAACCGCAGCATCAGGAGCAACCGTTGACGGAACATTTTTTATTACTTTCTCGGATACACAATCCTGGCAAAGTAAAATATCAAGTATAACTTATAATGGCAATACTGTAGATGCAGCTGCTTACAATACAAGTGTTGGTAATCAAATTACTTTTGATCCTTCTCAATCTACTGCTCTGCAAACTTCGGGAACTGCTGATTTGATTATATCTTCTGATGGATTTAATGATACATCACCCTTATCGCAGACTATTGAGCATGGAGCTGCAAATCAACTGGCAATAACAACAGAGCCAGGTACTCCTGCCATAAATGGTGGGGATTTAAATCCTCAGCCAGCTATTGAGATTAGAGATAAGTACGATAATTTTTGCTCTACAGATGGTAGTAGAACAATTACCGCTGCAAAAGCAGATGCCGGAAATTGGACTCTTGGAGGTACACCAGATCAAAATGCAAATTTAGGAGTATTGACTTTCTCGGGTTTAACGGCAAGTAGTGCATTGGAAGTAACTGGTGCAAGTATTGAATTTACATCTCCGGGAATTACTCCGGTTACATCTTCTGATTTTAGTTTGGGCTTAAATGATGCGCCATCTGATATAACAGCAGCCGGTAGTGTTACCGTTGATAATCCATTTATAATTACTTTTACGGATGAAAATAACTGGCAATCAAATATTAGTAGTATCACCTATGGTGGGACAACAGTTGATAATGCTGCCTATGATACGGCAACAAGTGGAGAAATAACCTTTACTCCATCTTTATCTACGGCTTTGCAGGTAGCCGGAACTGCAGATTTGATTATTTCTTCGGATGGCTTTAATAACAGTTCACCTATAGCTCAAACAATTGGTCATGGTTCGGCTAAAACCATTGTAATGGTAACTGAACCAACCAGTCCAAGTGTAAATGGAGGTCAGCTTCAGAACCAACCTGTTGTAAAACTGCAGGATCAATATGATAATGATTGTACAACAGATAATTCTACATCGGTAACAGTTGCTAAAGGTGATACGGGAAATTGGACCCTAGGAGGTGATGCAACGGCAAGTGTTAATACAGGAACTCTTTCCTATACAAACTTAACAGCTAGTAGTGATGAAAATATTTCAAGTGCATTTCTGTCTTTTAGTAGCACTGGTTTAACAGGTGTAAATTCAGCTACATTTAGCTTAGGTTTAAATAGTCCTCCATCAGACTTGACAGAGGATGTCAATGCAGATGTTGATTCTGATTTTACAGTTACATTTACGGATCTTGATGGATGGCAATCTAAAATAAGTGGAATAACTTATAATGGAGTAACAGTTGATGTAGCTGCATATGATACAGGAACTACAGGAGCCATAGCATTTACTCCATCTTTATCAACAGCATTACAAACAGCAGGGACTGCAAATTTGGTTATTTCTGCGACTGGATTTAGTGATGCAACGCTATCTCAAACCATAGCTCATGGTGCGGTTAATAAATTGTCTATAAGCACTCAGCCGGGAGCTCCTTCTGCTAACGGTGGAGTTTTAAATCCACAACCAATAATTGAAATTCTGGATCAATACGATAATCTTTGTACATCAGATGGAAACAGGGTAATTACTGCAGCCAAAGGAGATGCTGGAAATTGGACCTTGGGAGGAAGCTTAAATCAAACCGCAAGTTCAGGAACTCTTACTTTTACCAGCCTTACAGCTAGTAGTAATGAGGATATAACGGGTGCAAATATAAGTTTCTCATCTACAGGATTAACCGGAATAACTTCTTCAGGTTTTAACCTTGGTTTAAATGCAGCTCCAGACCTTACTGCATCATCAGGAGCAACAGTAGATGGAATTTTTGAAATATCTTACGATGATAATGTAGATTGGGAATCAAATATCAATAGCATAACTTTTGATGGAAATAATGTTCCCGGTGGAGCTTATAGTGTGAATTCAACAAGTAATAAAATAACATTTGATCCTTCTGTTGATGCTGTATTACAGACAGCTAAAACTGCAGATATGGTGGTTTTTGTTGATGGTTATAATAATGCGACAGTATCTCAGACTATTGGTCATGGAGTAGCTACACAATTATTGGTGGATACAGAACCAGTGGCTCCTGCCAATAATGGAGATCCTTTTCAAACACAGCCAGTTGTTAGTGCTAGGGATATTTATAACAATATCTGTACAAGTAACAGTTCAATTTCTATTACGGCGACTGAAAATGATCCGGTAAGCTGGGATCTGCAAGGATCATTATCAGGTACTATTGCTTCGGGCGTATTATCTTATTCCGATTTAACTGCATCGAGCACACAGGTAGTGAATAATGCTTTTATTGCTTTTTCAGCTTCAGGTTTGACCGGTGTTAATTCTACAACATTTAATTTGGGATTAAATTCACCACCTGATCTTACAGCAGCAGTAAGTGCAACGGTGGACGGTACATTAATTATTACATTTACTGATACCCAATCATGGCAGAGTAAAATAAGCAGTATTACTTACAATGGCAATGCAGTAGATGCTGCAGCATATAATACAGGTGTAAGTAATCAAATTACGTTTGATCCTTCACTTTCAACGGTATTACAGACATCGGGAACTGCTGACTTTGTTTTCGTCTCCTCAGGTTTTAATGATAAGATATTATCTCAAGAAATAGGACATGGAGTTCCAGCTTCAATTAGTATTATAACTCAACCAACAGCACCTAGTAGTAATGGTGGTATCTTGGCAACTCAACCTGAAATTGGTAGTCTGGATCAATATGGAAATGCTTGTACGTCTGATAATGCTACTACAATATCTGTGGCTAAAGGAGATTCTGGAGATTGGACATTAGGTGGATCACCTAATCAAACATTAGTTGGAGGAGTATTTACCTATACAGATTTGTCTGCAACCAGTGCTGAAGCTGTACCAGGTGTTTATCTAACTTTCTCATCAGGAAGTTTACCAACAATTGATTCAAATCCATTTGATATTCCGGTTAACGGAGTACCAACAATAACAGAAGCTACCGGTGCAACGGTAGATAATGAGTTTTTTATCACATTTAACGACGATGCCACTTGGCGTGGAAATATTACAGATATTCAATATGGTGGAAATTCATTACCAATTGCAGCCTATGTTACAACAAGTATTGGTCGTATTACTTTTAAACCTGTTGAATCAAATATATTGCAAACGGCTGGATCGCAAATATTAACTATTATATCCAGCGGTTACTCAAATGCTGAAATTACACAAGATATTGGGCATGGGCTTGTAACTGATTTATTCATAAGTACTCAACCTGTTGGACCTGGTTCAAATGGTGCTGTTTTGGCAACTCAACCTGTTGTTCAATTGCATGACCAATATGCAAATGTTTGTACAACAGATAATACTACATCTATCTCATCAGTAGCTACAGGTGGAACATGGACCTTGGGTGGAACTTCAGGTTTGACTTCATCGTCAGGTGTTTTCAATTTTACAGATTTAACAGCAAGTAGTGATGCAGAGCTTACTACTGCAACGATTATTTTTTCGTCATTTTCTTTAACAGATGTAACAAGTAATGCATTCACAGTACCTGCATTAGATGCTTCACCTCAATTGTTAGCATCGTCAAGCGCAACTGTTGACGGAGAATTTGAAATTTCTTTTGCTGCTAATCCAACCTGGCAATTGGCAATTGATTCAATTACATATGATGGAAATCTAATATCTGAAGGGGCTTACGATAAAACTCAGGGCGAAAAGATCATATTTGATCCTTCTCAGGATACTGATTTACAGGTGGCAGATACTAAAGATTTGGAGGTGCACGCAGCAGGTTATGAAACAGCTAGTGTTTCTCAAAAGATAAAGCATGGTGTTGCAAGTGAAATGGTGATTGTTTTGCAGCCGGCAGCTCCAGTAGAGAATGGTGGAGAATTGGCAACTCAGCCAGGTGTTACCCTTCGAGATCAATATGGAAATGATTGTTTAGAGGAAAATACTATTGAGATAACTGCGGATAAAGGAGATGTGAACGATTGGACTCTTGGTGGAACTTTAATAAAAACTGCAGCGAATGGATCGGTTAGTTATACTGATTTAACAGCAGCGAGTGATGGTCCAGTAAGTGGTGCGTTTATTAGCTTTTTGGCTTCTGGCTTAACAATTGTTAATTCAACAACATTTGATATTCCAGATTTAAATGCCGGACCGATTCTAACAGCAGCATCGAATGCAACAGTTGATACAGATTTTGAAATTACTTTCACGGAAAATGCAGATTGGAGATCAAAAATTACCGAAATAAAATATGGTGATGCAATATTGCCAACCAATGCTTATGACGCTACAGTCGCAGGTAAAATTACATTTAAACCAAGCGAATCGGCACTATTGCAATTGGTAAATGCCGACTATATATATGTTACTTCAACATCCTATTTACTCGATTCTGTTGAACAGGCAATTGCACATGGTGTGGCAAAAAATATTGTGATAACAACTCAGCCTATGGGACCAAACTCTAATGGTGAGGAGTTGGGAACACAACCTGTTGTAAAATTACAGGATCAGTATTTTAATGATTGTACAGGAGAGAATTCTATAACTATAAATGCAAATGCAAGCGGAGGCAGCTGGGACCTCGAAGGTACAGCTTCTTTAATGGTAACAAACGGTGTTGTAGCATATACAGATCTTACTGCCGGAAGTACAGATTTGATAAGTGATGCAACAATTACATTTTCCGGCACAGGACTAACAAATGTGGAATCTGGTTCGTTCTTGATTCCAGCTCCTCTTTTTGCACCCTCTCTTATAGCTTCAACAAGTGCAACAGTTGACTCTTTATTTGATGTTACTTTTTCGGAAAATCCCGAATGGCAAGGCAAAATTGATTCTCTGTCATACGGTGGAGTATTGCTTCCTTCAATAGCTTACGATAAGAGTCAGGCAGGTAAAATTGTATTCGATCCATCGCAGGATGCAAGTATGCAAGTTGCCGATACTAAGGAGATAATTGTTTTTTCTAGAGGATATCAAAATTCAACTGTAAATCAGGAAATAAAACATGGTAAGCCAGATACTTTAGTAATAGAAACGCAACCAACTGCTCCATTGGTTAATGGTGGAGAATTGGACTTGCAACCTAAGATTTCTGTAAAAGATCAATATAATAATGCATGTAATACCGAAAATGAATATGAAGTTTTAGTGATTAAAGGAGGAACAGGAGATTGGTTACTCGCGGGCGATACTTTACAAATGGTGAGCAATGGAGTAATTAATTACCGAAGTTTAACTGCATCAAGTAGTTTAGCTGTAACAGGTGCATATCTTACTTTTACAGGAGATGGAATTGCTTCCGTTGATTCCGATCCTTTTGATATTCCATCCTTGCAAAATCCACCAAATTTGTCAACTCAATTTGATGCAACAGTCGATAACGATTTTGAACTTACCTATTTTTCAATTGATGATTCCTGGTCGACGAGTATTGAATTGATTACTTATGAAGGAGATACACTTCCAAGTTCGGCGTACGATATTGATTCGGATAAAATTGTATTCTATGTATCCGAAGAGGTTCTTTTACAAAAATCAGGTGTATTCGATATTGTAGTTAAGGCGTTAGGATATAGTGATGCTACGGCAGAACAAACCGTAGGTCATGGAGTTGCCAATAGTATGAATATTACACAACAACCATTGGCTCCTTTAGCAAATGGAGATTTGTTGGCACAACAGCCAATTCTGGAATTTTACGATCAGTATTCTAATATTTGCGATAGTGATAATGAAAAGACCATTACAGCCAGTAGAAATGATGAGGGAGAATGGGACTTAGCAGGTACATTAGAAAAAACAGCTGAGAATGGAATTGTAAGTTTTAATGATTTGTCAGCCTTTTCAACCGGACCGATCACAGGAGCTGAAATTTTATTTAGCTCTACAGATATGGATGGAGTTGTTGCTACACCTTTTGATATTCCTGATATTGCAACGCCTCCTGTATTGACTGCAGCGGTTGGGGCAACAGTTGATAATCCATTTAAAATTACCTTTGAAGAAGATTCTGTATGGAGAAATAGGATTAATGTTGTAACGGTAAATGACAGTGTCTTAGTGGCAGAGAGTTATAATTTTTCGGTAGCTGGTGAACTTGAATTGATTCCGGCAGAATCGAAGTTTTTACAAACAAATGGAAGTTATGAGGTGATCGTTCAGTCAAGAGGATTTTCTCATGATACCATACAGCAAGATATTCAGCATGGTGTTGCGGATAGTTTATTGATTTTAACACAACCAACATCGCCATCTGAAAATGGAAATTTATTGGCTCAACAACCAGAACTGAAATTAGCAGATCAATATCTGAATGATTGTACAACTGACATTTCTACCATAGTATCAGTCGAAAAATTCGACACCAAAGCGTGGGAGTTGGGAGGAACTCTTGAGGTAACTTCTGTGGATGGTTTGATTAATTTCACTGATCTAACTGCAAAAAGTGAAATTGCAATAGATTCTGCTTACTTACAGTTCTATTTTATTGGTGATAGTGTAGTATCTGATTTATTTACAATTCCTGTTCCTGTAATTGATTTGACGGCAGCAGAGAATGCAACTGTTGACAATGAATTTACGATTCAGGCGAGTGACAACGCAAGTTGGAGAGATTCTATTTCGTCTATCAGTTTTGCAGGTAATACGTTGGTGGATACTTCTTACTTGATTGAACCTGGTGTTATTACTTTTTATCCTGATAAAGATTCGACTTTGTTTATTGCCAGAACCGATACCATTGTAGTTGTAGCAAACGGATATGCTGATGCTAGAGTTGAACAAATTATCGGACATGGAGTAACTACTGACATGGTTATTATTGAACAACCAATAGGACCAGAGAACAATGGTGATACTTTGGCTCAACAGCCAAAAATTCAATTGCAAGATCAATACGAGAACAATTGTACAAGTGATGATCTTACTCAAGTTTTAGTGCAAAAGTTTTCTGATCCGGATAATGATAATTCTAATTTATGGAGTTTGAGCGGAATAAAAACCATTACATCAGTGGAAGGTATTGTTCAGTTTACAAATTTAGGTGCTTTTAGTGAAGATGAGGTAATAGGTGCAAGGTTGCTGTTTACATCTGATGGATTACTAAATATAGTATCGGATAGTTTTGATATTGTTCGACCTCCAGCACCAATAATTACTCCAGCTGTTGATGCAAATGTAGATGAACAATTTGTAGTTACATTTACCGATAACAAATCATGGAGAGATCAAATTTTAGATATCCGATATGGTATTAGAAGTTTGGAAGGAAACTATGATATTTCAGTTCCTGGACAGATTACCTTTGATCCAACAGTCACTTCAATTTTACAAAAGTACGGAGTTGATTCCATGTATGTATATTCAGGTAGTTATGATACAACAAGGTTTGAACAAGCAATTCATCATGGTAAATCTAAATATCTGATAATTGAGAAACAGCCATCACCTCCGACAACAAACGGAGAACAGTTTATCAGACAACCACAATTGTCTCTTCAGGATCAATATCGAAATATTTGTGATACGGATAATGAATCGCCTGTAACCGTTCGTAAGGCAGATTTAGAAGATTGGACTTTATCCGGAACTTTAACTCAGCTTGCAGCAAATGGACAAATTAAATTTATTGATTTGGCAGCGACTAGTGAGATGGAAGTGCAAGGAGCTAGAATGGAATTTGAAGGAACAGGACTAATTTCCATAATGTCGGCAAGATTTACTATTCCTGAACCTAAGTCGAACAGGGCAGGCGAGGCAACAGCCAATCCGGAGTTGGTTTGTTATGGTTCAAAATCAAATATTACACTTGTTGGTTTCGATGGAGAAATTCAATGGCAAAAATACAATGAGTTGGATGATGTATATGAAGATCTTGAAGGAGAAAATGCGGAGTTGTTGGTAACGAATGAAATTGTTCAAAATGAACGATACCGTGCTGTTGTTAACAAAGCAGGTTTTTCTTCGCAATATTCAAATTCAATTACAGTGAGTCCATTAGAGCAACCAGAAGCTGAATTTACATTTGAAATTGATTACAATCAGGTTCATTTTACGAATTTAAGTACAAATGCAACCTCTATTCTTTGGGATTTTGGAGATGGTGTATTGAGTAGTGAATTTGAACCTAGTCATTCCTACGTTCTTGAAAACTCAAGCGGTAGTGGTTACGTGGTAACATTAACCGCATCGAATGGAGCTTGTCCAGATAGTGAGAGTTCTCAGCAAGTATTTATTACAACAGGAATTGAAGATTTAATTGCCGAGAGTGGAGTGGTGGTTTATCCAAATCCAAATCGTGGTGAATTTTTTGTAGAGATTAATGCAACAGATAAGGATGGACTCTTAAGGATTTTTAATTCTGCAGGTAAGCTTGTAGTCTCGAAGGAAATTAAGGGGCATTTCAATTCTGAAAAGTTAGAGTTTGATCTGAAAGGTCTTGCGGGAGGTTTTTACTTCTTGACCATTCAATATCCTGATAAAGTGGTTCGAACGAAATTGATAATAACGAAATAGGTTATCCCAATCGTAAGAATAAAAATGAAAAGGGGCAATTCCAAATTTGGAATTGCCCCTTTTTTTATCTGTAAAATTCGATTATTCAAATTCAGCCATTGTTTTCTTAATGATCTCAATCGCTTCGCGAAGTTGAGTTTCGTTAATTGTCAATGGAGGAGCAAAACGAATGATATGTCCGTGAGTTGGTTTAGCTAACATACCGTTGTCGCGAAGACGCATACACACATCCCAAGCAGTTTTACCACCTTTAGGCTTAATTACGATAGCGTTAAGAAGACCTTTACCTCGTACTAGCTCAATCATATCAGATTTAACAGTCGATAATTCCTCACGGAAAATCTTACCCATTGCCTCAGCATTCTCAGCTAATTTCTCGTCTCTAACTACTTCAAGAGCAGCCATTGCAACCTCACAGGCAATTGGATTACCACCAAAAGTAGAACCGTGCTCACCTGGCTTAATTACAAGCATTACATCATCATCTGCCAATACTGCAGATACAGGAACTACACCACCTGAAATTGCTTTTCCAAGAATCAATACATCAGGACGAACACCTTCATGATCAACAGCTAATAATTTACCTGTTCTTGCAATACCAGTCTGAACTTCATCAGCAACAAATAGTACATTGTTTTCTTTACAAAGCTCAGAAGCTTTCTTCAAGAATCCATTCTCAGGTACATAAACACCAGCTTCACCTTGAATAGGCTCAACAAGGAATGCACACACATTAGGATCTTTTAATTCTTTAGCCAATGCCTCAGTATCGTTGTAAGGAATTGAAACGAAACCTGGTGTGAATGGACCGAATCCTTTATATGAATCTGGATCGTTAGACATAGAGATGATTGTAACGGTACGTCCGTGGAAGTTACCATCACAAACGATAATCTTAGCTTCGTTCTCAGGAATACCTTTTACATCGTAACCCCAACGGCGAACAAGCTTGATAGCTGTTTCGTCAGCTTCAGCACCTGTATTCATTGGTAATACTTTATCGTACCCAAAGTAATTAGTTACGAACTCTTCATATTTACCAAGGTTATTACTGTAAAAAGCACGTGAGGTAAGGGTTAGTTTTTGTGCTTGCTCAACCAATGCGTTAATAATTTTTGGATGACAGTGTCCTTGATTAACAGCGGAATACGCTGAAAGAAAATCAAAATATTGCTTTCCATCTGTATCCCAAACATAAACGCCTTCGCCACGTTCTAAGACTACTGGAAGTGGATGATAGTTGTGAGCTCCAAATTTGGACTCTTTCTCCATGTAATCTTTTGCTGTCATTGTTGTTGTATTAGTCATAATTACAATGTTTATAAGATTTATTTATTAGGATTAAATACTTAAATTTTGGTACGCCAATTTTGTAATTATTTTTTGATTTTCCATGCCTTTTGAAGAAAAAAATAAATGAAATCAAAAAAATAATTAAAATCTGACTTTTATCATAAATGCAATTCTTAATTATAGATTTGCTTATGATTAAAACAGTAAATCCAAATAAAATGTGAAAGCCTTATAAATTAAGGAAGGTACTTCGACATTGCCATTAATAAATCGGTTTTATTAAATGGTTTGGCAAGATGCTCGGAACAACCAGCTGATAATGATTTTTCTTTATCTCCTTCGAGAGCATAAGCTGTTTGTGCTAATATTTTTAAGTTTGGACGCTTTTCTTTAATTATTTTAGTTGCCTCTAAGCCATTGGTATGTGGCATATTAATATCCATAAGTACTAAATTAACTTCAGCTCTGTTTAGGCAAGCTTGAATAGCTTCTTGACCCGTTTTTGCCCAAATGATATTAATGTTGGTTCTCTGAAGATAGGCTTCAATGATTTTATAATTAGTCATTTGATCTTCGGCAATTACAACCGTGTAATTTTCCCAATTGTAGATTTCCGGGATAGGATCAATATCATCAATTATAGTATTTTCGGTAACATCGGGAATGCTGAAATTAACAACTGTACCGACATTTTTTTCTGATGCAATCCAAATCTTACCACCAAGTAATTCTATTTCTAATCTGGAAATATATAAGCCAAGACCTGTTCCTTCTGGTGTTCTGCTGTTTGATTCATTCACTTGTCTGAAGCGTTGAAAAACACTTGTTTTATATTCTTCCGGAATTCCTGGTCCAGTATCACTAATAGTAAAATGAACGGCTTGATTTTTAATTTGATAAGTGCATGAAATAGATCCTTTATCAGTAAACTTAACGGCGTTGTGTAATATTTTATTAAGAATGCTTGAGATCTTATTTTGATCTGATTTAATAACGATATTTTTTTCGATAATATTAGGAGCAAACTTTAATTGCACATGTTCTTTGTTCGAAGATGTAATCTCTTTTTCACACTTAATCCTAACGTCTTTAAGCATTTGGTTAAGATTGAAATTGCGTTTAATTGGTTTGGAAGTTCTACTTTCCAGCATAGAAACCTTTAGTAAATCTTCAATAATTTTTAAAAGCTGAAGTCCAGAGTTTTTAATCGATCCCGCAAATTTTGGAACATTTCCATTTAAGTTTCCAGTTTCAAGTAGTTCAGAAAAACCAATTATTGAATTTAAAGGAGTTCTTAATTCGTGACTCATATTGGCAAGAAAAGCATTCTTAAGATTTTCAGCCTCAAGAGCTTTGTTCCATGCTTTTGCAATTTCAAATTCTTTTATTTTTATGTCTGTAATGTCCTGAAAAAGAACCTCTTCTATTTGCTCTTCTTTTTTGTAAACTTCGCCCGTAATTTTCCCTAATCTTAATTCCCCATTTCTGTAAAACCTAAATTCAATTTCCATTGGTTGATCTTTCATCTGCAATAAGGCTTCTTCAAAAAATGAAAGATCTTCAGGGTGAATGTGTTTAAAAAGTTTCTCGCGATTAGGAGTTAAATCTGATTT
>Ga0193960_1000576_pt1 | contig 15168 bp, 15 predicted proteins | sample FB_3_MG_FD_140338 | JGI IMG/M metagenome (GOLD analysis project Ga0193960, IMG submission 140338) | Microbial mat bacterial communities from the Broadkill River, Lewes, Delaware, United States - FB_3_MG | ecosystem: Environmental > Aquatic > Freshwater > River > Microbial mats | place: USA... | reverse complement strand
GGTGTACGGTTAATTTCATCTGCTAAAATAATATTTGAGAAAATTGGTCCTTTTATAAATTTAAAATGACGTGTTTCATCTAAAATTTCACTTCCTAAAATATCAGAAGGCATTAAATCAGGTGTAAACTGAATTCTACTAAAATTTAATCCTAAGGCGTTTGAAATTGTATTTACCAACAAAGTTTTTGCCAACCCAGGTACTCCTATTAATAACGAATGTCCTCCACAAAAAATTGATAGTAATGTATAATTTACAGCTTCTTGCTGCCCTATTATAACCTTACCTATTTCTTGTTGTAGTTGGCTGTACTTTTGTACCAATGTGTTTACTGCTGTTACGTCAGACATAAATGAAAATTTTTCTTTATTCAATAAATTTAATTACAAACTTTTATAAAATGAAATTCCCGCTTTCGCGGGAATGACAATATACTAAATTTATTACTTCTTATTTATCTTCTTTCTTCCAATCTTTTTTGAAAGTACAATCTTTGTAATCGTTTCCTAACTTTAAATACGTTTCTTGTATTTTTTGCTTTGTCCATTTAGCTATCTCTTCTTCTTTCTTTTTAGCTAAAGCAAACTGTTGCATTCTTACATAATCTTTAACTAAATCAGCTGTATGATTATCTGTTTTGTCTGTCATTAAGATTACTCCATACATTTTTTCTCCTTCACGTGTTTCATCGTAAAAAATATCCGATAAATCTCCTTTGTTTAATTCACTAATTCTTGGATATAACTCTGGAGGCATTCTTGTTAACTCAAAAGAAGGTTCTTGTGTATATGGGTTCATAATTAAACCTCCACTATTTTTAGTTTCTTCATCTTCAGAATACTTTGTCACAGCCTCATCAAATGTAATTTTACCTTCTTTTATCTCTGCTACAATTTTTTCTATTTCTTCTTTAGTTTCCTGTAATTTTTCATCAGAAATTTGAGGCTGCATTAAAATATGAGATACTTCTCGTTGATTACCTTTAACTTTATGTAATTGAATAATATGATATCCAAATGCTGATTTAATAGGCTCAGAAATTTGATTTACATCTAACGAAAAAGCAGTTTCTTTAAACTCTTTAATGAACGGACTGTCTTTTGTAATCACATATTTCCCTCCATTTTGAGCCACTCCTGGGTCTTCAGAGTTAATAATCGCTTTTAACTTAAAACTTGCTCCGTTTTCAATCTCTTTTTTAATTTCTTTAAGTTTGTTTACAACACGATCTACTTCTTCTTGAGTAGGTTCTGCTTTTAATATTAATTGATTTAATACTACTTCAGCCGGAATTTCAGGAAGTTCTCCTTTCTCCTCTAAACCTTTAAAATATAATCTAATTTCTTCTGGAGTAACATCAACGTCCTCTGTAATTTTTTGTTGCTCTTTTTCTATTAACAAGTTTTCTTTTTGAACTCTAGCTAATTCTTTCTTTAAATCTTCGATATCGTTAAAACCATACGCTTCAACTACTTTTTCTTCACTTCCATATTCTTGCGTAAAAAAAGCAATACTTCTATCTACTCTTCCGTCTATTTCAGCTTGAGACACTACTACACTATCAATTACAGCATGGTGTGCTAACAATTTTTGTTGCATTAATTCTTCAAGCATTTCGCAGTTAGAAATCTTTACTTTCCCTTCACTTCTTAACTCTACTTCTTGTTTAAATTTATCAATATCAGAATCTAAAACAATGTTTTCACCTACCACAACGGCTACTCCGTCTATTTTTTCTTGTGCGTTTAACGTTGTTAAACCTGCTAAAAACAAGGCAAATGCTATACTAGTATTCTTTAAAATTTTTGTTTTGGATTGCATCATTTATTAGTGTTTTTTCAATATCTCGTATTAGTTCTAATTTTCTTTTATGTAAAATAATTTGCTTAATCCTAGGACTCACATAGCTTAAAGGAGCAGTTGCATTCTTAGGCAAAATATTTTTTACAGCGACCAAATATACTCCTAAAGTATCTTCTTTTTGTATGAATTTTGATATTTTTAACAAGTTTTCCTTTGATTCATTACGAAAAGGAGGTATTTTTTTCTTTAAATAATCAAAAGTTACCCAAGTTGAATCTTGTAAACGGTATGATTTGAAGTTTAACAAATGTCTTTCTAAATCTACTTTATCTTCTTCTTTTTCTGATTTAAACTGTGCTATGGTTTCCTTTTTATCTAAAAACTTTTTACCGAAGTTTACATACTCAAACTGTAATAACTCTTCATTTGTTTTGAAGTTTTCTTTGTTCTCTTCATAATATAACGCTATTTCTTCTTCACCTACAACGGTGTCTAATTGCTGTTTTATTAATCGTTCTTTGTAACCATTTATGTATAAACTTTTTTTATAATCGTTTACTAAGCCTTCAATCTGCTCACTATTTACTTCTGATATATTTTCTTCAGCTTTTATATATAACAACTCTTGTTTAGCCCATGAATTGATAATTCCTTTAACAAGAACTAAACTATCTTTTTTAGAAAGGTTTTTAGGTAATAGCCCTTTAATATCCTTTTTATATAAATGCTTGTTATAAACTGTGGCTATAGGTTTATCTTCTCTTGTTTTTTCTTTCTTTAAACTAACAAGGTCACATGAAACTATACTAATTAATATTATTAGAAAAATATATTTCTTCACTTTATACTATTGGTTATATGTTTTCTTTAATTTTCTTAAAACCTTTTCTTTTACTTTAATAGTGTTCTTTTTTCTTAAATCTTTAATCCATTCTTTTTCCAATTCATCTTGATAATCGCTTATCACCTGTCCTCTAATTTCATCAAGTTCTTTGCCATATTTATTTTTATGAGATAAATAGAATTTATTCAGTCCAACTTCATCCATTGATGCTTTGTTCCAAATTTTATTTTCCATTAAATCAAATAATAGTAACCCTTCTTTATATTCTTGTAAAATGTTTTTATACTCAGAATCCTTATTTCCTAAATCTTCTTTGAAGTAATTTATCACTTTTGTATTTACAAACTCTTTAAATAATTTTTGATCTACTTGCTGATTTTTAGAAGTCGCAAACATAAATAAATCTTTTTGCAACCATTCTTTTTCATTAATAGAAAGTACGGTATCTTCTAACTTTTTATTCTTTATAGAACCTTTAAAGATTTTGATTGCTTCAGGGTACTCTTTTATCTTATAATTCTTTTTTACCTTTTCTAAGCCTCCATTTCTTAAAGCTTTAACCCTACTTGAGTTTTTTATTCTTGTTGTTAGCTCCTCTTTCATTTCTTCAAAAGAAGTTACTGGGTAATTTTTTAACAGCTTTACTATGTGCCAACCATACTTTGTTTTAAAAGGTTTACTATAATCACCTATTTTTTCAAGTTTTAACACCTCATTTTCAAAACTATCTACCATTTTTCCAGTTCCTAATCTTGGTAGCTTTCCTCCATTATTTGCAGAGCCTATATCATCTGAATATTCTTTTGCTAATTTTTCAAAAGAAGCTCCAGATTTTAAAAGTTGATAAATATCTTCAATTTTAGACTTCCCTTTTGCTGAATTTACCACCAAAACATGTGCTACTTCAAACTCCCCTTTAGATAATCTACTTCCTGTTACTTTTATGATGTGGAGTCCGAACTTAGTTTGAAAAGGCTCAGAAATTTCTCCTGCTCTTGTGTTATACGCTACATTTTCAAAAGGATATATCATTTGAAAAGCAGAAAAGTACCCTAAATCCCCCCCATTTACTTTAGCAGATGGATCCTCTGACACTTCTCTTGCAACTTTAGCAAAATCTTCTCCTTGTAATATTCTACTTCTGTATCTGTCAATTTTACTTTTTAAAAACGAGGTATCAACAGCTATTCCATCACTAGGGTATTTTACCAAAATATGACTCGCTTTAATTTCTGTCTTGGTACGGTTATAGGCTTCCATTACCAATTCATCAAGTGTCTCTTTATCGTATAAGTATGGAATGATGAGTTGGTTTTTATACATTTCTAACTCTTCTTGATATCCCTTTACAGTGTCTAACTGTAAACTATAAGCCTCTTTTACTTTCAGTTTATAGTTGATGAACAGCTCTAAATAATCATCTAAATCATTTCCTTTTTCATCTTCTACTAAAGACAAATTCTTTTCATACACTTGCTTAAACTCCGAAACTAATACTGGAGTATCATTAATCCGAAACAATTCCTGATCTCTTTGTGAAAAAGTTGAAAGAATCGTACAAAAAACAGCTAGTATGAAAAGTAGTTTTTTCATGCTATAAATTTACAAAGAAATAATGCCTTTTATAACCTCTGCTTTTTTATAATAAGAAATAACTTCATCAGAACTTTTAACCGTTAAATGTATTGAAACACTAACATATTTACCTGTTTTAGATTTTTTAGTGTCAATAACAGCTCCACCTTCATTAAATAAATCTTGCACTTCTTGTACTTGATTACCATCTGTAGGAACTATAAACTTGTATAAGTATTTAGCCGGAAAAGTTGTAGTGTCTTCTAACTGTGATTTTAACTTTGCGTAAAAAGCCTCTCTATCTTGCATAACTCAATTATTACTGTTTTTATTAAAAATCATCAAAAAAATATAGAATTCATGATGATGAAGCACAAAATTACACTATTTATTATATTTATAACTTGAAACTTTTATTTTTGCCCCATGCAACAAAAAATAGTTTTAATAGGTGGTCCTGGTACGGGTAAATCCTCTATTTTAAGAGAATTTATTAAGCGTGGATATGAATGTATGCCAGAGATTTCAAGAGAGGTTACCCTAAAAGCTCAAAAAGATGGAATAGACCAACTTTTCTTAGAGCAACCTTTACTATTTAGTCAACTTTTATTAGAAGGACGAGAACAACAATATATAGATGCACACCAAAGTGATGCTGAAATCATCTTTTTTGACAGAGGGATTCCTGATGTACATGCGTATATGAATTATTTAGGTTCCGATTTTCCTAATATTTTCATAGAAAAAAGCAATAAATATTTATATACCAAAGTATTTATGTGTGCTCCTTGGGAAGACATCTATAAATCTGATAATGAGCGTTACGAAACGTTTGAACAATCAGTAAAAATTGACACTTTTTTAAAAGAAGCTTACGAAGAAATAGGCTATAATATAATTGATGTTCCTTTTGGAACGGTACATGAGCGTTGCGATTTTATTTTACATACGTTAAAACACGATGTATGATACAGCACTTCAAATACTAAAACACTATTGGGGATTCAACTCGTTTAGAGAGCCTCAACAAAAAATAATTATAGAAGTATTAGCAGGAAACAACGTAGTTGCCCTACTTCCTACTGGTGGAGGTAAATCTATTTGTTTTCAAGTACCTGCATTGGTTAAAGAAGGAGTTTGTATTGTTATTTCTCCTTTAATAGCACTCATGCAAGATCAAGTTGCAAACCTCGAATCAAAAGGAATTAAAGCTACTTTAATCCCTTCAGGAAGCACACAAGACGAAATTATTACGCTTTTTGATAACATCCGTTTTGGAAAAACTAAATTTTTATACCTTTCTCCTGAACGATTACAATCTCGCTTTATTCAAGAGAAGATTAAGCAATTAGACGTTAATTTAATTGCTGTTGATGAGGCACATTGTATTTCTGAATGGGGACATGATTTTCGTCCGTCGTATCAGAATATTACAATTTTAAAAGAATTACAACCTTCAACTCCTATAATCGCTTTAACGGCTACTGCTACACAGAAAGTAATTGCGGACATTGCTAGTTCACTTGAACTAGAGAATCCAACTGTTTTTAAACAATCATTTTATCGTAAAAATTTGTCCTATCAAATTTATAAGGTAGAAGATAAACTGGGTAAACTCAATCAAATTTTCACAAAAACAAAAGCTCCTGCAATTGTATATGTGAATACGCGTAGCAAAGCAAAAGAAATCAGTAGTTACTTAAATGCAAAGGGGTTTAAAAGTTCGTTTTATCATGGTGGATTATCTTCCGTAGAAAAAAAACTCGCTTTTGATAATTGGATGACAGAAAAAACACCAATTATTGTGGCTACCAATGCTTTTGGAATGGGAATTGACAAACCCAATGTTAGAGTCGTTGTACACATCAATTTACCTTCTTCAATCGAAAATTATATACAAGAGGTTGGTCGTGGCGGTCGTGATGGTAATAAATCTTTTTCTGTAGTATTAACTAACAATAGCGATATTACGCTAAGCAGCGAACTCCTTAAAAAATCATTACCTACTGTTGACGAAATAAAAATTGTTCATCAAAAATTATATCAGCATTTTCAAATTGCCAAAGGAGAATTCATTGAATCGGCTTTTGACTTTAATTTTTTAGATTTTTGTAGTAAATACAGTTTTGTTCCTAACAAAACCTTTAACGCACTTCAAATACTAACTAATAATGGAATTATAGAGCTCAATCATAATTTTCAACAAAAGTCTACTGTTCAGTTTTTAGCTTCGAGTAAACAAGTAATTTCTCAAACACATCAAAACATACAGCTTAAAAATTTTATTCAGCAAGTTTTACGCATGTATGGAGGGATATTTGAAAACCCTGTTAAAATTGATGAATTCTATATTGCTAAAAAACTAGGAGTAACTTCTTGGTCTGTTATTACAATGTTAGAAAAATTAGCTCAAGAAGAACTTATTACATATACAAAATCAACCAACAATGCTGAGCTTTTCTTTTTACATCCCAGAGAAGATGATAAAACGATTAACCGAATTTCAGTAAACATTAATCAATACATTAAACAAAAAGAACAAAAAAACAACGATTTACTTCAGTTTATTCAAAACGATACGGTTTGCCGAAATATACAGCTTCTTTCCTATTTTAATGAACATGATGCTCAAAACTGTGGAATCTGTGATGTTTGTTTACAAAAGAAAATAAGAATTAATGTAAATCAGCAAGATCTATTATCTCTATTCAAAGATGGAAAAAGCTATACAGTTATTGAAATCTGCTCGATTCTAAACGAAAAAGAAACGAACATTTTAATACTTTTGCGTGAGCTACTTGCTGAAGAAAAAATACACACAAATAACAATAAATACTATTTGATATAAATGAGAGATTTACGTATCGTTTTTATGGGAACCCCAGATTTTGCTGCTACTATTTTACAACACTTAGTAGAAAATGATTATAATGTTGTGGGAGTTATTACTGCGGCAGACAAACCTGCTGGTAGAGGTCGTAAGCTAAATCAGTCTGCGGTAAAAAAATATGCGTTGTCTCAAAACTTGCCTATTCTTCAACCTACTAACCTAAAAAATGAGGAGTTTCAAGAAGAATTAAAAAAGTGGAATGCTAACTTACAAATAGTAGTTGCATTTAGAATGTTACCAAAATCGGTTTGGGCAATGCCTGAATATGGTACTTTTAATTTACATGCTTCGTTATTACCTGAGTATCGTGGAGCCGCTCCTATTAACTGGGCAATCATTAATGGTGAAACTAAAACAGGTGTTACCACTTTCTTTATTGATGATAAAATTGATACTGGTGAAATTATCCTTCAAAGTGAAGTTGCTATTAAAGAAGATGAAATTGTAGGTGAATTACACGACAAACTAATGCACCTAGGCGCCAATTTAGTTGCTGAAACAGTCGATTTAATCTCAAAAGGAGATGTAGCAACTACAAAACAACCAGAACTGGAAGAAAAATCGGCTCCAAAACTATACCCAGACAACTGTAAAATTGATTGGACAAAACCTTTAAATGCTATTTATAACCATATCCGCGGATTAAATCCATATCCTGCTGCATGGACAACTATTATAAATGGTGATGATGAAGTTTCTGCCAAAATTTATGGTGCATCAAAAGAAAATACTTCTCATACTTTTGAACATGGAACAATCATTACAACAAAAAAAGAGTTAAAAGTAGCTGTTACAGATGGTTACTTAAACATCCATCAAATTAAAATTTCAGGTAAAAAATTGATGGACGCTCAGAGTTTATTAAATGGTTTTCAGTTTGAAGAAGGAGCTAAAATGCTGTAGCCCTTTATTTATAAGGTTTTAGCGATTTTAACAAAAAAACAATCAGGGTTATTAACAATTCAAGATAACTTATTAACAAAAGAGTGTTTTTTTTAGGGCAAATCTTGCACAATCCCGCATTCCGTCTATATTTGTTGAGCTATTGAAGCAAAAAAATATTAATTAATTTTTAAAATCTATTAAAATTATGAACAAATCAGATTTAATCGATGCGATGGCTGCTGATGCAGGAATTTCAAAAGCTGCTGCTAAAGCTGCATTAGATTCTTTAACTGCTAACGTAACTAATACTTTAAAGAAAGGTGATAAAGTTGCTTTAGTTGGATGGGGAACTTGGTCTGTTTCTAAGAGAGCTGCTAGAACTGGTAGAAACCCTCAAACTGGAAAAGAAATCAAAATTGCTGCTAAAAACGTAGTTAAATTTAAAGCTGGTGCTGGTTTAAGTGACTCTGTAAACTAATATCCTCCTCAAGACATATCACAACAGCATTTAGGCAACTAAATGCTGTTTTTTTTATCTCTAGTGTCACAAAAAACATACAGCTATTGTCTTTAAAATAGAACTTAAAATTATTATACAATGAAAAATATAGCCACTCTTATCGTACTGCTATTTTGTTTCTCAACCACTTTTGCTCAAAAAACCATAAATGCATCTGAAATTATTGAAGATGTAAAAAATGGTAAAGCTGTAACCATTTCAAATGCTACAATTAAAGGCACATTAGATTTTACTTTTATGGAAGAAGCACTCCCTAAACTTCCTACCAGAAAAACTTGGTGGAACAATGGTGGAACTAACACTATTGAAAAACAAATTTCCAATAAGGTTTCATTTATAAACTGTGTTTTTGAAGATGATGTATTAGCCTATATTCCTGATGAAAAAAGTGGATATACTTTTGTTGCTAATTTTGAAGACTTAGTAATTTTCAAAAACTGCACCTTTGAACAAAAAGCAATGTTTAAATATTCTGACTTTGAGAAAAACACAGACTTTTCTGGCTCTAAGTTTAAAGGAGATTCTACTTTTAAATATGCTAAGTTTAACAGAGATATTTCTTTTAAAAATACCTTATTTGAAGAACCATCTACTTTTAAATATGCTAATTTTAAGCGTTTTGTAAGTTTTGAAAACTCAGTATTTAACGAAAGTGCTATTTTTAAATATACTGATTTTAAAGACGGTGTATCGTTTAGAAACGTTAAGTTTGAAGAAGACTTAAACATAAAATATACCAAAGTATCAGGTGAATTTGATATAACAGGTATGGAGGTAGCTTTTGATATTGATTCAAAATACACTAAAATAAACGGCAAAAGTTTTAACAAATACTTACTAAAAAAATAATTTGAAAAAACTTTCATTCAAAGCAAAACTCGTAATAAAAATTACGAGTTTTTGCTTTTTAAAAATTTAGGTTGCCTTTCATAACTAATTATAGTAACTTAGTACATAACTTCTTACCCTCAAAAAAACTACTAATGGAGTCCAGAAACCATTTAAAAACGGGGTAAATCCGAAAAACCAAACGAGTAGGAACTAAATCTTTAAATTATGCCAAAGTATGTTATTGAGCGAGAGCTCGAAGGAGCTGGTGACTTAGCACCTGAGCAATTAAAAGAAATCTCACAAACCTCTTGTAATGTTTTAGAAGAATTAGGACCAAAAATTCAATGGGTACATAGTTATGTTACAGGTAATAAAATATATTGTATCTATAATGCTCCTAATGAATCAAAAATCCGTGAGCACGCTGAAAAAGGTGGTTTTCCTTTAACAAAAATCAGTAAAGTTGCAACGATTATTGATCCTATCACTGCAGAATAACTGAAATTAACTCTTCTACTTTCTTTAATTAAACAATTAACAAAAGCCTTATTATTTATAAGGCTTTTCTTATTAAGAAACATTCTTTTTGTTTAAATTTTAAAATACACTATATTAGTTATCAACAATATAAATATTAAATAACGATTAGAGATTCTTATTAAATGAAACCAAACGCTGTAAAAATTGTACAAATTAATAATGAAATCACTGCTAAATATAACGATGAGTATTTTGCTGTTTGTTGGATTAAAGAAGAAGTAAAAAGTATTGAAATAAATCACACTTTATATCAAAATGTGTCCAATTCAATTTTCTTTCTCGATCCTAAATACCAATGGAAAATATCTAATAATAATCATACAACTAATTCTGGTTATGTTTTATTTCTTTCAAATGAAATATTAAACAATCCTATGTTGAGCAATCTCCATATTAATAAAGTTCGATTATTTAATTCAGGTGAAATTCCGCTATTTAAACTTAGCCCTGGTATTGAAAAAAGAACACAAGCCATCCTAGAAATGATTGACGAGCTTTTAGGATCACACCTTAACCACAAAGACGACGCTATTTTATCGCTTTTAAACACTTTTTTTGTGTATTGTGACGGACAATGTAACATCAAATCTATTGCTTCAAATAACAACGCTAAAACTAATATTGTTTACAATTTTAAAAAACTAGTAGACAAATACATTTTTCAACATCATGAAGTAACAGATTATGCTAGTCTTTTAAATATTTCTCCAAAGTACTTAAACGAATGTGTACAAGAAGTTTTAAGTGTAAAGCCCAAAAGTATTATTATCGAACAACTTTTAATGAGGTCTAGATATTCTTTAAAATTTTCAAACAAATCCGTAAAAGAAATTAGTTTTGAATTAGGTTTTTCCTCTCCTGATTATTTTAGTTACTTCTTTAAAACGCATACAGGAACGAGTCCCTCTCTCTTAAGAAAAGCTAACTAAGCGTAAAACCTAAGTAATTACCGTGATTTTCGCATTGTTAACCTACAATTTGTGATTTAAATTGCAGAAAAACTAAATCATGGACAGAAAGAATTTTATTAAAACTTCTGGAATAGGGTTAGCATTTGCTCTATTTCCGGGAATACTTCAGGGGCAAACTTCTATTTCAAAAAAACATTCTTCAAATGATACTAATTCTAAAATTATTAAAGATTCTGAAGGAGATATTTTAAATGTTATTGGCGACATACAAACTCATAAATTGGTGGGTAGTGATACAGGAAACCAAATTGTAGAATGGGTAGATAATGTTGAACCAGGGGTTGGAATTCCACCTCACATTCATACCAAAGAAGATGAAATATTTAGAGTTATAAAAGGTGAAGTAGCTATTATGGTTGACGGAAAAACTACCATTTTAAAAGAAGGCGATATTGCTTTTGCTCCAAAAAATATTCCACATTCTTGGAAGGTGGTTGGAACAGAAAAAGCTAAAATGATAACCTCAGCATTTCCTGCTGGTATAGAACATATGTTTAGAGAGTTAGCAAAGCTTCCTGCAGGTCCTCCTGATTTAAAAAAAGTAACTGAAATTTGTGGTAACCACGGAATTCAATTTGTATAATCCATAACAACAACTAAAATTAATTACTACAACCTTACATAAATACATGCAAGGTTTTTCTTTTTTAAAAAAAAATATTTGATATATCAAACAAAATTATATATTTGCTTGATATATCAAACAAAATGAATTTCAATACACCAACCACCACAGTATTATACTCTATAGAGGAAGCTATAAAAGCATATCGAAAACTAAGTCAACATAATATCTCAGAAGTTGTGCCTGATATTACTGTAGATCAGGGCTTAATTTTATTGTTACTTGAAAATAATGATAAATCTCAAACTGAAATTGCCGATTTGGTTTTTAAAGACTACGCTTCAATGACACGAATTGTAAAATTGATGATTAAAAAAGATTATCTAGTAAAATCAACAGACAATCAAGACAAACGAAAAGCTAAGTTAGAAATTACAGAAAAAGGAAAAGAAATCATCAAAAAATTAAAGCCTGTAATACAAAAAAATAGAGAAACTGCCTTAAATACAATTTCCTTTGAAGAGCTAGAGCAACTTTATAAAACCTTAAAAAAAATAACTAAAAATTGTAATTCTTAAAATGAAGAAAATAACCTATCTACTAGTACTCGTAATTACTTTTTCTTGTATAAAGAAAAAAACTACAATTATTAAAGATCAAAAAATAACTAAAATAGCAAACTATTTAGATTCTTTAGATGGATTTAGCGGTACTGTCCTAATAGCTAAAAATGACAGCATATTATTAAAAAAAGCATACGGATATGCTCATTTAGGACACAAAGTAAAGAACAATACTAAAACTAAGTTTTCATATGCATCTATCGGTAAATCATTTACTGCCGTTGCTATATTTCAATTAATACAAAAAGGAAAATTATCCTTACAAGATAATATTGGAAAGCACCTTCCTAATTATGCTAATAAAGTAGCAAGAGATTCTGTAACTATTGAACTATTGTTAAAACATAGAAGTGGGTTACCAAACTATTTTCATTCAGAAAAATTCTTGAACACCTCAAAAGAACAATTCAGAACTTTAGAAAGCCTTACAAACTTATACGAAAATGAACCTTTAGAGTTTAAACCAAATGAACAATTTGCTTATAGAAACACCAATTATATTATTCTTGGTAGAATTATAGAAGCAGTTACAAAAATGCCTTATGAAAAATATATAGAAGAACATATTTTTTCAATAGCAAAAATGAAAAATACTAGCAATTATGATATTGATCTCACTATTGAAAACGCAGCTGAAAACTATACACTATCAGACCTCTTTCCTAACCAATTACAGAAAACCATTTTTATGGGATCTGTAAAAGGTGGGCCTGCTGGCGGCGGTTACTCTAACGTAGATGATTTATATCAATTTTCTACTGCATTTAAAAATAACGAGCTACTAAATGTTAAATATACCGATATGATGAAAAAAGAACCAGAAAGTGATTGGTATGGGTATGGAATGCAGTTTGCGGGCGCTAAAGGCTCTGGAATTTACGGACATAGTGGCGGACATTATGGTACAGGTGCTGAATGGCGAATTTTTGAAAAGCAAAACTACACTGTTATACTTTTAACTAACAAAGATTTAGATCAAGGTTTTTTTGACGCTCGCTTTTTTATAGAGAAAACTATTTCAGGTACCACACATAAGCTAGATAATTACTTTTTTACTAAAGAAATAACTAAAACTTGTATAGATAAAGGGCTTGAACAAGCTAAAAATACGATTAAAAACTCAAACTTTAAACTGTCTGAAATTAACTTAAATACTAAAGGTTATGAAATGATTAAAAGAGGTTTTTATAAAAAAGCTATTGATTTATTTACTCTTGAAGTATTCTCATTTCCTAAATCATATGATGCATACGATTCTTTAGGAGAAGCATATATGAAAGATGGACAAACGAAAAAAGCGATTGAAAATTATCAAAAAAGTTTAGACCTGAATCCTGATAATACAAATGCAGTAGAGAAACTAAAAAAACTAAAATCTGTTTAATTGTAATTAAATGAAATACTTCACTATTCTACTCATACTAATTACAACAGTAACTTTTGCCCAACAAAAGACAACGTTAGAAAGTTATATGGATGCTCAAGCAAGCATTAATAATTTTTCAGGAACTGTATTAGTTACCAAAAAAGATGCTGTTTTACTTAAAAAAGCATACGGTTTAGCCGATTATGAATGGAAAACTCCTAATACAATAGATACTAAATTTAGTTTGGCTTCCGTATCAAAACAATTTACCGCAGTTGCTATTATGCAATTAATAGAAAAAAGAAAAATATCGCTTGAAGATAAACTTAGTAAGTACTATCCAGGTTTCCCAAAAGGAAATCAGATTACGATAAAAATGATGTTGACTCATAACGCTGGTTTTCAAATGGATTATGACGAGTTGTACCTTGCTAAAACATCTATAAATAAAGATTCTGTTGCAAACTATATTATGCAAAAACCACTTTTATTTAAACCTGGTTCTAACACATCATATAGTAATATTGGTTATTACTTACTTGCGCGAATTATTGAAAAAGTTTCCAATCAATCATATGCAACATATCTCAAAACAAATCTGTTTGATAAAACTAAAATGTACAATACAGGTGTAAGTACTAATGATTCAATAGTTATAAAATCTGCTAAAAGCTATTATAAAAAGAACGGTAAACTCATAAAAAATCCATACATAAACTGGAATTTTAATATTGGGCATGATGGAATCTACTCTACTGTAGAAGATTTATATCTCTGGAACAAGGCTCTCTTTGACAGTACTATTTTACTAAACGAAACCTCTAAGAAGAAGATGTTTACATCGTATAATGATCAAAGTTTTGGGTTTGGTTTAATGATTAATCCTTTTTACAACCAAAACCGTGAATTAATTGCTCATGATGGAGGGTTTTATGGTGCTATGACTTCTTTTAATAAATATACGGATGATGATATTTTTATTACCGTTTTATCTAACAATCAATCTCCTTCGTATTTAATTACCTACGCACTTGCTGCAATTTGTTTTGATAAACCTGTTGAACTTCCGTACAAACATCAACAAGTTAAAATAGATACTACAATATATAACGAGTATGTTGGTAAATATGAAAACATTACTATTCTAAAAAGGACCGGAAAGTTATACTATAATGATTACGAATTATTACCAGAATCGGAGGTTAAGTTTTTTCGTTCTGATAATAATGACAGAACTGTTGAATTTATTAAGAACAAAAAAGGAAAAGTTATTCAAATTATAACCAGAAAAGCTGGAGTTCCAGAAATTAAAAAGAAAACAAATTCATAAAAAAACTCCGCTTTTCAGCGGAGTTTTTCTTATTCTTCTTCGTCATTAAATGACGTATTTTTCTTTTCTTTTTTACTTCCTTCATAGAGTTCGTACTTTACAAAACGACAATCTAAATCAGCATTCTTAAGCGGAATTCTTTTCGAGGTTCGTAAACCTACATGCTTTAAGGCTTGAATATCCGACGTAATTAACCACGCTGTTGAATTCGGGTAATTATTCTTTAAGGTATCCCCTATTTTTGTGTAAAACTCTTCTACATCGATATTTAAACGCTCACCATAAGGAGGATTGAACAAAATTGTAGTTTTACCAAAAACCTCTTTTTTAGAGTTAAAGAAATTTACATGGTGTACACCTATAAACTCATCTAAATTTGCATTGATAATGTTTTGTTGCGCTTTTCTAACTGCCGAAGGAGCCTT
>Ga0193960_1000572_pt1 | contig 15229 bp, 11 predicted proteins | sample FB_3_MG_FD_140338 | JGI IMG/M metagenome (GOLD analysis project Ga0193960, IMG submission 140338) | Microbial mat bacterial communities from the Broadkill River, Lewes, Delaware, United States - FB_3_MG | ecosystem: Environmental > Aquatic > Freshwater > River > Microbial mats | place: USA... | reverse complement strand
GACCACGAAGTACTTCAACACGTTCAACATCAAATACAGGAAAACCCTTCAGAATAGGGTTTTCTTGTACAACATCATCTACAACATACGATACTGGTTGAGAGGCATTTAAATCAAAATCAGTATTACCTAAACCACGAATATAAAAGCGTGGAAAACTTCGTCCAAAAGAAGATTCCACAGCAAGACTTGGGATTCGTGCACTCATAAAACGAATATCCATACCCGCAGAACTGTACACATCGAGGTTTTCTCCCTGTAAAGCCGAAACGGATACAGGAACTTCCTGAACATTTTCAACACGCTTACGAGCAGTAACTTCGATAACCTCCAGTTTGCTTTTATCCGCTTCTTCAGCGACAGAAAGCGTTGAAAAACCAGCCGCGCCTAAAATGGCAGAACTGACACACAAAGAAAGAGAAGTTCTCTTAAAAGAATTCATTTTTATTCCCCAAACATCATTAAAATTAAAGGTTTACCGTTCTTACGACGATTAACAAACCTTTTGAGTATAAGTTAAGATTTGAAATTTAGCTGTTTTAAGAAACTTTTTCCGTAATTCATCAGCTCAACATCAAATAATTCAGCAATGGTTTGCCCTAAATCAGCAAATGTTGCTCGCTCACCTAAGTCGATAGAGCTTATGTTCTGATGATATGCAATGACAGGTACATATTCACGGGTATGATCTGTACCAGGCCAAGTTGGGTCGCAACCATGATCAGCAGTTAACAACAATAAATCATCTTCATTCATTGCCTGCATTAACTCAGGGATTCTGGCATCGAATGCTTCAAGTTCTTGAGCATAACCAACCGCATTTCGCCTATGACCGAAATCTTGGTCAAAGTTAACTAAATTAGTAAAGATTAAACTATTGTCTTGTGCACTTTTAATATGTGAAATAGTCGCATCTAATAAGGCATCTAACCCTGTTGCTTTCGTTTTTTCATTAATACCTTGATGAGCAAATATATCAGCAATTTTACCCACACTGATCACATGTGTACCTGCAGCAGAAATTTTATCTAGCACGGTAGGTTCAGGCGGTAAAACAGAATAATCTCTACGATTACCTGTTCTGGTAAAGTTTTCAGCGCTGTCACCAATAAACGGGCGTGCAATAACACGTCCTATATTTAATTCATCAAGTAAGCCTCTAACCTGCTCGCAATATTGATAAAGCTTATCTAAACCAAAATGTTCTTCATGAGCAGCAATTTGAAAGACGCTATCTGCTGAGGTATAACAAATAGGTAAGCCTGTTCTAATATGCTCTTCGCCAAGACGCGCTAAAATCTCGGTCCCCGAAGCATGACAGTTTCCTAACATGCCTGAAAAGCCAGTTGTTTGGTTAATAGTGGCTATGAGATCACTAGGAAAAGCATTGTCCTTATCTGTAAAATACCCCCAATCAAAAAGCACTGGCACCCCAGCCATTTCCCAATGACCACTAGGTGTATCTTTACCTGTACTAATTTCCTGGGCATAACCATAAGCCCCTTGTTTTAAAGGATGTGCTTCATAGGGAAAACTTTGTTTACCTGCATTTTCACAAGCTTTAATCACCCCCAAAGCAGATAAGTTGGGTAAAGAAAGCTTTTTGCCAGTTTCCTCAAAATACGCTGTCGCAAGGTTTGCCAAGGTATTTGCCCCTACATCACCAAAACTTTCTGCGTCGGGAGAAAAGCCAATACCAAAACTGTCTATTACAATAACAATTGCTCGCGCCATGCTAATTCCTATATTTTTTGATCTAATGAATCAAATTATCGATAAAAAATATGACCAACTGGTCAAGATGTGTTAATTTAACACCTTTTAAAATATGGGTAAATAATCGATTTATTTTCTTACAAAGACTTAACTTGAGCTTTTATAGATTAACAATCATTATTCCCTTTATTATTCATTAATTTACTCATAAACTTTTATTTTTAACTATGAGACTTATAACCTTAAGCATAGCTAAAAATATAATGTACGAATGTAGCGCTACCACATAGGTATTTTGGAACTGATGAAACCAACAATAATTGCAATAGCTGGCCCTTCAGCCTCAGGGAAGACCCTTTTTGCCAAAACCATTCATGACGAACTTGTTAATGAGCTCGGTGAAAATGGCATTTCTATTTTATATGAAGATGCATATTATCGAGATCAATCTCACTTAACCATGGCTGAGCGAGAACAAACTAATTATGATCACCCTGATGCTTTTGAGCATCAACTGTTAAATAAGCATTTAAGCAGTTTAGTTAATAATGAAGCCATTAACAGCCCGGTCTATTGTTATAAAACACATACTCGAACCAAAGAAACACGCGAGTTTTCTCCAACTAAAATAATTTTAGTTGAAGGAATTTTATTACTGTCTAATATCGAGCTTCGAGACAGATTTGATATAAAAGTCTATATGGATACTCCATTAGATATATGCTTAATTCGACGTATCAAACGTGACCTAATTGAAAGAAGTCGTAGCGTCGAATCAGTCACGAATCAATACCTTGAAACCGTTAGGCCAATGTATTATCAATTTATTGAACCTTCAAAGTCCTGGGCTGATATTGTCATTACACGCGGTGGAAAAAATCGCATGGCCATTGAAGTACTTAAAGCAAAAATTCGTCAACTATCAAAATTACCGCCACAACACTAATAATAAGAGGTATTTATGGAGTTATCAGCACTACGAGGTGTATTGGGGATTGTTATACTACTGGCGATAGCCTGGTGGTTATCAAGCAGCAGAAAGTCTATTAATTTTCGCACTGTTGCCCTAGCCTTTTCATTACAAGTATTACTGGGTGCCTTTGTACTCTATGTCCCCTTTGGCAAAGACGTTCTTGCTTCTATGACCAATGGTGTACAAAGTGTTATTGATAGTGCCAAAGTCGGTATAAACTTTTTGTTTGGAGGTTTAGGTACTGATGCCATGTTTAGTAATGGCGTTGGCTTTGTCTTTGCTGTACGGGTATTACCCAACATCATTTTCTTCTCATCCTTAATCGCTGTACTCTACTACCTTGGCATTATGCAATGGGTCATCAAAATTATTGGTGGTGGTTTGCAAAAACTGTTAAAAACCAGTCGCCCAGAATCACTCTCTGCAACTGCCAATATTTTTGTTGGTCAAACAGAAGCACCACTTATCGTAAGGCCTTACATTGCCAAAATGACCCAATCTGAATTGTTTGCCATTATGGTTGGTGGCTTAGCTTCAGTAGCAGGTTCAATTTTAGCTGGCTATGCTGGCCTTGGCATTGAATTAAAATACCTTATTGCCGCATCTTTTATGGCTGCACCGGGTGGTTTGCTGATGGCTAAAATTATCTACCCTGAAACTCAAGCAAATGAAATCGTCAATGAAACCGTTGACTACAATAGTGATGATGACAAACCAACAAATGTGATTGATGCGGCTGCGTCTGGCGCTGCATCTGGTTTAAAGCTGGCCGTAAATGTTGGGGCAATGTTATTAGCCTTTATCGCGCTTATTGCCCTATTAAATACTATTGTGGGTGGTATTTCCGGTTTATTAGGTTATGACGATATCACCATTGAATTATTACTTGGTTACTTTTTTGCGCCTCTTGCTTTCATTGTTGGAGTACCCAGTCATGAAATGCTACAAGCAGGAAGCTTTATTGGCCAAAAAATCGTAGTTAACGAGTTTTTTGCCTACGTAAACTTTGTAGAAATAAAAGACAGCTTGTCTGCACCAACACAAGCTATTATCACCTTTGCTTTATGTGGCTTTGCCAATTTATCTTCTATCGCTATTTTGTTAGGCGGCATAGGCTCTATGGCGCCAAGCAGACGTCATGATATTGCAAGATTAGGCATGAAAGCCATGATTGCAGCAACATTAGCGAATTTAATGAGCGCGGCAATTGCCGGCGTATTTATTTCATTATAGGAATTTTTATGACTGATATTAAAACAACAGCCCAGCGTGCTTTATCTTTAATGGATTTAACCAGCTTGACTGACAAAGAAACCAATCAAGAGATTATCTCGCTTTGTCATCAAGCAAACTCTCCTGCAGGTGAAACAGCCGCTATTTGTATTTTTCCGCGCTTTATACCCCTTGCTAAAAAGACCTTAAAAGCACAACAAACCCCTCAGGTAAAAGTAGCCACTGTAACCAATTTTCCTCACGGCGGTGATGATATTGATGTCGCTTTAGCTGAAACTAAAGCAGCTGTAGCCTACGGTGCTGATGAGGTTGATTTAGTTTTTCCATATAAAGCATTAATGAACGGCAATGAAAATATTGGCTTTGATATGGTTAAAGTGTGTAAACATGCATGTAATAGCTCAGCTAAACTAAAAGTCATTATTGAGTCAGGCGAATTAAAGTCTGATGAGTTAATTAAAAAAGCCAGTGAAATTGCCATTAATGCGGGTGCTGACTTTATAAAAACCTCAACAGGTAAGGTGGCTGTCAATGCGACACCACAAGCCGCAAAAATTATGCTCGAAGTGATTAAAAACAAAAATACAGATGTGGGCTTTAAGCCAGCAGGCGGTGTAAGAAATGCAGAAGATGCACAAGTTTATTTAACACTTGCTGATAGCATTTTAGGAAAGGACTGGGCTGATGCTAATCATTTTCGTTTTGGTGCAAGTAGCTTATTAAACAGCCTGTTAGACACTCTTGGTCATGAGGGTCAACAAGCTCAAGCCAATCAGTATTAAGTAAATTAGGGGCAAATTAGACTGCATTAATTTGTACCATAACAATCGCATCAAGCTGTTTACTATAAGGTAATTTTCAACACTTGATGCTATTTTCTCTAGCATAAAAAGAACAAACACATGGCTCAATTGTATTTTTATTACTCATCTATGAATGCCGGTAAATCAACTCATTTACTGCAATCGTCTTACAACTATCAAGAACGCGGACTAACCACAGCAATTTATACGGCAAAAATTGATGACAGATTCGCCCAAGGCAAAGTTGCATCACGCTTAGGTATCGATGCCGATGCTTTTTTATTTGATGATGAAAGTAATTTATTTAACCAAGTTACGGAAAAACACCAAAGCAAAAAGCTTGACTGCGTATTAATTGATGAAGCCCAGTTTTTATCGAAAGAACAAGTGCAACAACTTACTGATATTGTCGATATATTGCACATACCTGTACTTGCATACGGTATTCGTACCGACTTTTTGGGACAAACATTTTCTGGTAGTGCAGCTCTTCTTGCGTGGGCAGATAAACTAATCGAGCTTAAAACCATTTGTCATTGTGGCAGAAAAGCCAACTTTGTTATTCGTCGAGATGCCAACGGTAAGCCGGTAAAAGGTGGTGAGCAAGTTGAAGTAGGCGGTAATGAAAGATACGAACCACTGTGCCGTGCGCATTTCAAGCGACTGGTCTGGCAATAGCATTGAATTGTTCTATGCTTTAAGCAAAAATAATTAGGAATTCTTTATGTCCGTTTTTGAAAGTACACACCCGCTGGTAAAACATAAAGTTAGTTTACTGCGTCATCATGATATTTCAGTGAAAAGCTTTAGAGAGCTAACACAGGAACTATCAGTATTATTAACCGTTGAAGCAACGCAACATTTTTCCTTAGTCAATAAACCATTAACTTGTTGGTCAGGGGAGATATCTGCCCCAACACTTGCTGATAAACAGCCTACGCTAGTGCCTATTTTACGTGCTGGTTTAGGTATGCTTGAGGGCACTTTAACAATCTTGCCTTGTGCCAAAGTCAGTGTGGTAGGCTTACAACGAAATGAAGAGACCTTAGAGCCTGAAAGCTACTATCAAAACATAGTTAACGATATAGCTGAAAGAACAGCGATTATCATCGATCCTATGCTCGCAACAGGTGGTACGGCATTATCGACAATTGATTTATTAAAAGCGTCAGGTTGTCAGCATATCATAGCAGTCTTTTTAGTTGCTGCGCCTGAAGGGATAGATGCTTTACAATCGGCTCATCCTGATGTTGATCTGATCATTGCTGCAGTTGATGAAAAGCTTAATGAGCAAGGCTATATTTTGCCTGGTCTTGGTGATGCGGGTGATAAAATTTTCGGCACCTTGTAGCTACATGAATATAACCCCATAAAAAACCTATAAAAGTAACAAATTAAAAAGCCCTAACATTGAATTCAATGTTAGGGCTTTTGTTTATGTATACGATTAATGAATAAAGTTACTTATAAATAACTGGCGATAACTCTGGTGCTTCGTCGCTGTACTTAATTGATTGAGCAAACTGTAGACTCGCTAATTCAGCCGCGTCAGTGCTACTGGCATGTACCCGTGCAATCACTTCACCACGGTTTACTTTCACCCCAAGTGGCAATATACGATCAAAACCGACAGAGTGATCAACACGTTGTTGTGGTGCTGTTCTCCCCCCACCTAAACCAACAACGGCCATACCAACGGCGCGAGTATCCATATGAGCTAAATAGCCATGTTCCGTCGCTTTAATTTCACTTATAACATTCGCTTTAGTCATTGCGCCCCAAGGGTTTTCGATAAAGTCACTTGGCCCACCTAAGGCAACCACCATTCGTTCGAAGACTTCAGCCGCTTTACCTGACTTAAGCACTCTATCAATTTTTTCAAGAGCTTCTTTATCATTAGTCGCTAAACCAGTGTTAACTAACATGGCTTTGGCGAGCGTTTGTACAACTTGATGTAGCCTAGGCTCACGTTGCTTACCTGTTAAATACTTAACGGTTTCGTACATCTCAAGGGCATTACCTGCACTAGTGCCTAACACTTGGTTCATATCGGTAATGATAGCCTGTGTTTTAACGCCAGCACCATTAGCAACGCTGGTAATACTATCAGCTAACGCTTTTGCATCTTCTAATGAAGACATCATTGCGCCATTACCTACTTTTACGTCCATCACTAAGCAATCAAGACCCGCTGCAAGTTTCTTCGATAAAATCGAAGCGGTAATAAGAGGAATAGATTCAACGGTCGCGGTAACATCTCTAATCCCATATAAACGCTTATCGGCAGGCGCTAAATTATCCGTTTGCGAAATAATTGCCATGCCAACATCTTTAACAATGCTTTTAAATTCTTTAATACTAGGTTGTACATTAAAACCTGCGATACTTTCTAACTTATCTGCTGTACCGCCAGTATGACCTAAGCCTCTGCCTGAGATCATCGGCACATAACCACCGCATGCACTTACTATAGCCGCTAGCATAAAGCTAACTTTATCGCCTACGCCACCGGTAGAATGCTTATCAACTATCGGTCCATCAAAGCCCTGCCAATTTAACACATCACCTGAATTCATCATGCCTAAGGTTAAATTCACTTTTTCATCAACACTCATGCCTTGTTGAAAAATGGCCATAGCCATTGCACCTACTTGGCTGTCTGAAAAACTACCGTCAACTAAACCTTTTACAAACGCTTGTACGGCTTGTTCATTAAGTAAACTACCGTCTCGCTTAATTTTAATTATCTCTTGCGGCAATAAACTGTTAGCCACTGTTTGAGTACCACTTGGAGTTTGAGCATCAGTCATTTTATGGCTCCTCTGAATCAAGTAAGAATTTAGGGGTGAAAGCATCAGGTAAAAGCTGAGATACCTGCCAAACTCGTTGCTCATCTTTATGATTAAAGGCAACCACAGGTGCATTTTGCTCAAAAAACTCTGCAATAACTTGTCTACAAGCACCACATGGTGGCGTTAACTTATCTTGCTCGGTATAAATAACAATGAGTTTAAATGCTTGTTTACCTTGAATTACCGCTTGGCTGATACAATTTCGCTCTGCACATACCGTTAAGCCATAAGAAGCATTTTCAACATTACAGCCACTGACAATGGTGTTATCACTCGTTAACGCTGCAGAGCCAACTTTAAATTCACTGTAAGGTGCATAAGCATTGTTATATGCCGATTTAGCAGCAGCTTTTAATTCATCTGAAATAACTATTTCAGCAGGTTTTATTTGGGCATTTTTCATAAAACTCAGTAACCTAATTATATTTTCAATCTATTATTGAGCATAACATTACCGACCAAATGGTCAAGTATTTAATCCAATTTGTCAAAAACAAAAAAGGCTGCAAAATGCAGCCTTTTTAATAATTAACTACTGAATTTAACTAGTTGAATTCAGTAGTTATGTATAAGTAATCCTAGAAGTTGTAGCTAACACCTACACGGATTTCCCATAATGATGGCTTGTTTTGAATATCTTGTATTTGGTTGCCATCGTTGAACTCTTCAAATACGTATTGACCTTGGTCATTTGCTGAAACTTCAACCATACGGTTACCAACGAATGAGCCTTTACTCATTACACCCCAATCGTCATTTAACATGTTACCAATGTTCTTAACGATAATGAATGCACTACCTCGGTGGTCTGCAGAGAAACCAGGAAGCTCTTGAGTTAATTTCAAGTCAAATGTAGTCCACCAGTCAGCATTGTGTGTATTACGACCTTGAATTTGACCACGTGCTAAACCTTCACTTTCAACAAACGCATCAAATGCTTCTTTATCAAAACCGTCTGCATAAACAACGTTTGGATCATTTACAGCTGGTACATATAGTAATTGACGAGAGCCATTCCAGTTACTGTCGCCAAAGCCTCTATCTGCGCTATCAAACGTATAAGAATATGGACGACCAGCACTTGATTGACCAAATAAACTAATACGTGTATTTAAGCTATCAATTAACTCAACGTTATAGTTTAACGCCATAGTGAAACGATGTGGTATTTCGTAATCTGATGTCGCAATAGTAGGATTAATTGCATCAGTTGTTGCTAAGTTACTATAGTTAGAACCTGCTATCGCACTTGTCATTGGGTTAGCATCTTCTGAGTTGGTATAAGAGTAACCAAACGTTGCATCTAAACCAAAATCAAACGACTTATTAACACCAAATGATAAGATAGTTGATTTACCATCTCTACCACTGTTAGTTAAAATAAACTCACTTGAACGACCAGCAACTTCTTCATATAGTGGACGACCGTCTGGTGCTACTTCATCAGAATAAGTAATGCCAGCATCTCTAACCGTTGCTGAATTAACTTTTTGGTTATATAACAAGTCAGCAGTAAAGTTATAGCCGTTATCAGTGGTATAGGTACCACCAATTGAGTATTTCCATTCTGATGGCATTTCGAAATTAGGATCAACAGCATTTACAGAGCCGTCACCACCTTCTTGAGGAATACCTTGAATTTGGTCATACATTGCTTGAGGAACGCCGTAAATTGGTGTACCTGGGCTTGTCCAATCGTTAGCAAATAAATCTACTTTGCCATCTTGCTCAACTAAATCAACTTTGTATTCACGGGTTGCAATTTGAACTAAACCGTCATTTGAGTACGAGTTAGATAACCATACATTTGGGTTACCGCCAGAGTATAAACCAAAGCCAGCTCTAACAGATAAGTTATCATCTACATTCCAGCTAAAGCCAACACGTGGTTGGAATAAATCTATGCCGTCAAACGTGTGGTTATTAGCATAGCCATATCTTTCTTCAAATTGTGCGTTGTAACGTGGCTTATCAGAGCTTTTGTACATATCGTAACGGAAACCAAACATTAAGGTTGCGTCGATATCAGTGAAGGTATACTCATCTTGTAAATAGAAAGTATGAACGTCGTAAGTAAACTCTTGGCTCGCATCTTCAGGAATGTTAGTACCAGCAGAGTTGTTGTAGTAAATACGATCAGCTAAACCAGCTTCATAATCTTCGATAGATTTGAATCTAAACTCACCATCAGTATGCTGCATGAATAAATTAAATGCAGTTAATGTTTCATACTCATAACCTGCTGTAATCGTATGATCATCAAGATAGTAGTTACCTGAAATCTTAAAGGTTTGGTTATCCCAATATAAATCATTAGTTTGACGAGAATCATCAGGACCTAAGAAAATTGTAGAACCACCGTGTCTAATTTGAACTTCACCAAAACCACTTTCTGAATCAAGTGATTGTTGACGGTTGTCTAAATCCATTTGACCGTAACTAATTGACGTTGAAAAGTTATCAGTCCAATCAGAGTGTAATGAAGCGACAAATGATTTTAATTCTGCGCCTTTTTCATAGAAGTGGCTATCTAAGGTAAGAGCCCAGTTATCTGATTGAGATAACTTAAAGCCATCATTGTAGTTATATACAAAACTTGCACGGTGCTCATCGTTGATGTTCCAGTCAAGTTTTAATAATAGTTTTTCATCTTCTACAGGCATGTTACCTGGCATGCCGCCGGCATCGTAACCGTATACGTCTTTAGTAATTTGTACTACACGATCAACGTCTGCTTGCGAGATTTGATTACCTAATGGTTGATATTCAAATAATTCTACACCTTCAAGCTTTTCATATGAAACAAATGCAAAAACTTTATCTTCTAAAATTGGGAAGCCAACATTGAAGCCGTAACGTTTTTCACTGAAAGAGCCAGTAGGAATATCTTTACCTTTAGCCTTATCACCTTTCATTGAATCGTTAGTGTAATCAAAGAAAACACCACCATGTACTTCATTAGTACCTGATTTAGTTACCGCATTGATGTTACACGAAGTGAAGCTACCGTATTTCACATCAAAAGGAGCTAGCTCTACTGATACTTGCTCAATTGAGTCATATGAGAATGGTACACGCACTGTAGGGTAACCATTATCATTTAAACCAAAATTATCATTCATCTTAGCGCCATCAAGCGTTAAGCTGTTAAAACGAGGGTTACCGCCACCACATTGAATTGCATCTTCACGGCTTTCATCAACATAAATACGTGGGTCAACACGAACGATATCTTTTAAATCACGGTTGATAGCAGGTAAGCTAGCTAAATCTTCAGCATTGAAGTGTGCAGCTGGACTTGTTCCCGTTGCAAATTTGCTAATTGCTCTACCTGTAACTTCAATAACTTCTGTTTCTAGTTTTGATTCTAATGCAACCGCTACAGGGAATGTTTGCCCCAAGGTTAAGAAAACATCGTTTAGCTCGGTATCCTTAAATTGGTCCGAATCAACAATGATTTTGTAAGGACCACCTACTCTTAAACCTTTTGCTGTAAATAGACCTGAGTCATTTACTGTTGCTGTTTTAGTAGTTCCTGAAGGCACATGAATTATTGTTATTTGAGTGCCGGCAGCAGGATTACCATTAGGACCACTAATATTACCTTTAATGGCTGACGTTGTTGTATTTGCTAAAGCTGACGTTGAAAGTCCAAGCGCAAGTACTAACGCGCCAGTAATGCGTGAGAGACGATGAGTTTTCATCTGTTATTCCTTGGTTATGTTTTAATCAGTAATGTTATTTATTATTTATCAAGCAAATCATTAAAAAAACTTAACCATTTGCTCGGTTTTTTAATTTCGCTGCAAATTAGACCAGATTTTTATGTCAGTTTCATTACATTTTTTTACCGTTTTATTACATTGGGTAAACAAAAGAGGTCAAACCAGGAAAGGGGAATTGTATACAAAGACAGTTAAATCTTTAAAATACAAACCGTTAAATCAAAAAAATTCATAAAAATACGAAAAGTCGCCTAGTATTTATCCTCATATACATAATTGTTATTAACATCATTAAAACTAGTAATATTTCATTATAAAAAATATCACCTCAATCTTCCTTTCAAGACAATACGGTAATAATTCTCTTGCTTTCAGCCAATTAGAGCAATAAAACTAGCACTTACTTTCGCGTTTTAGCCCAGTCAAATATCGCAATATTATAAAACGATTTAGTATTTTTTTAAAAATAAAGATAAAACTGCATTTACGACTATTCCAATGTACTTTTAGGAGTAAATACGCTACATTTCAACTCGATTTGCTCTGGCATTTGAAAAATTCACACTGTGACTTTCTTAACCATTTGGTAAGTCAGCACTACAGCAAGGTAATAACAACAGTAAATCAACAAAAGACAGTTTAAAAAATTAACACTAATAATAGTTATAAATTGAGTTTTCAGTATGACAAATAATAATAAAGTTAAAAAAACAGGGAATATTAGAGCGAAGAGTCAGTTAAAAATTCTTACTGCCGCAACTACTGAGTTTGTGTTGCAAGGTTATAAAGGGGCTACGGTACAATCTATAGCAGATAGAGCAAGCCTGCCTAAAGCAAATATTCTTTATTACTTTAAAAACAAAGAAAACATATATCATGCTGTGTTAGAGCATACCCTTGAGATGTGGGATGAAGGCATCGGTGATATTGATCCTTCTGAAGGCCCTAAAGCAGCCATTGAAAAGTTTATTGATGCAAAAGTCAGGATGTCATTTAACCACCCTGAAGCTTCAAAAATCTACGCAATGGAAATTATTCAAGGTGCTCAACACTTAAAAGAGTTTGCTCGTACTTATCAAAGACAATGGGTTAGAGAAAAAGCTAAATTATTCCAACAATGGATTGATAACGGTGAAATGGCCGATGTAGATCCCGTACACCTTATTTTCTTGATATGGTCTTCAACTCAACACTATGCTGACTTTGAAACACAGATTTTGACTATTATGAATAGAGCAGAATATGAACAAGACGATGTAGAGCAAGTCATAGCGTTTCTCTCACAAATGATTCTACGTGGTTGTGGTTTAGCTTAAATTTTATGAAAAAAATACTCTTTATCTTTGCTTTAGGATTAGTTCTTTTACCTATGAAAAATGCGCATTCTAAAAACATTAAAGTCGCTACTTTCAATGTCAGCATGGAGGCATTAAATTATATTGAGCATAAACGTGGCAGCAATAGTATTGTACCTAGCAATACTTTAACTAAGGCCTTACAGCAAAATAACGCGCAAATTAAAAACATCGCTGAAATAATACAACGAGTAAACCCAGATATTATTTTATTAAATGAGTTTGATTTTTCTGATAATAATCAAAAAAGTAAGCATAGTGCGCTAAAAGACTTTTTAGATAATTATCTAGCCCAAAGTCAACAGGGTCAAACTCCACAAAAATACCCATACTTCTATCAAGGCCCAGTAAATACGGGTGTAAATTCTGGATTTGATTTAGATGGCAATGGTATAAAAGGCCAATTACCCGGTGATGGTTTTGGCTTTGGTTATTTTCCTGGGCATTTCGCTATGGCGATATTGTCTAAATATCCTATTGATATTGAAAAAATAAGAACTTTTCAACATTTTAAATGGGCTGATATGCCTAACGCACTACAACCAATTGATGAAATAACGAATCAATCATGGTTCAAGGATAATGCTTGGTCATCATTAAGGCTATCATCTAAATCTCATTGGGACGTACCTATTACTGTCAATAATAAAACGATTCACATATTGGCAAGTCATCCTACTCCACCTGTTTTTGATGGTCCAGAAGATCGTAATGGCAAAAGAAATCATGATGAAATTCGTTTTTGGCATGATTACATTTCAGATAATAATAACGGTTATATCTACGATGATAACGGTCATAAAGGCGGGTTAGAAAAATCTAGCAGCTTTATCATTCTAGGTGATTTAAATGCCTCAAACGTTGATGGTGATGCAATAAGCACTGGCATAAATGCATTATTAAATCATGATAAAATTAATGATGCCATGCCAAGTAGTGAAGGCGGTAAAAAGCATTCTGAGAACAATATCAATGCTCAATACCATACGGCTTACTGGCGTATGCGAGCTGATTATGTATTACCTTCACAGCATGGCCTTAAGCCTGTAAACTCTGGGGTTTTTTGGCCTTTAGAGAACGAAGCGACCTATCGCTTAATTAAAGATAGAGCAGCATCTTCGGATCACAGACTAGTTTGGGTTGAACTCGAACTTACAAATTAATTATTTAATCACTATTACTTTTTAGTCATTAACTTCACCAAACCATAGATAAATTTACAATGAATAAACTGTTTACCTGTATCACATTAACTTTGGCTTTATCTGCGTGTAACGCAACAGTTAAAACCAATACCACTAGCATTACAAACATTCCAAAAACTTCAGTAGAAGCCCCAAAAAATATCATTATGGTTGTCGCTGACGGTATGGGGCCAGCTTACACGACAGCTTATCGATACTATAAAGATGATAAAACAACTACAACTATTGAAGAGACTGTCTTTGATAGACATTTACTTGGTCTAAGTAGTACCTATCCTGCAAGAGAATCAGGTTATATTACTGATTCAGCAGCTGGCGCAACAGCATTATCTGCGGGTATTAAGACATACAATGGCGCTATTGCAGTTGATGTAAACAAAAAGCCCGTTGGTACTGTTTTACAATGGGCAAAAAAGCAAGGCAAAAAAACTGGGATAGTCGTAACATCACAAGTTAATCATGCCACGCCTGCTGCTTATGTCACACATAATGAAAGCAGAGAAAATTACAATGCCATCGCTGATAGTTATATAGATAATGGCATCAATACTGACCTAATTTTAGGTGGCGGCTGGAAATACTTTATTCGAGAAGATAGAAACCTCGTTAGTGAATATACTCAAGCAGGTTTTCAGTATGTTGATAATTACCAAGCAATCGCGCAATTAACACCACAAAAACCTGTAATAGGTTTATTTGCCGATACTGGTTTACCCGCAGCAATAGATGATAGCAATCCGTACCGTTTATCTATGATGACCAAGGCAGCTACATCACACTTAGCTAATGAAAATGGGTTCTTTTTGTTGGTTGAGGCGAGTCAAGTAGATTGGGCTGGTCATGGTAACGACATAGCATCTGCCATGGCTGAAATGGACGATCTTGCGAAAACTATGGAGTATCTTGAACAGTACGTTAAAAGCAACCCTGATACGCTAGTTGTATTAACGGCCGATCATAGTACGGGTGGATTAACTATTGCGGCTAATGGCAAATATGTTTGGCAACCTGCCCTACTACATAAAATAAAAAAATCACCAAAAACTTTAGCTAAACAGTTAGCAAAAAGTGACTTAACTCAAAAAGAAATTTCCGCTATTTTAAATTTTGAAGTCTCTAAAGCGGAAGCACAACAATTGCAACAAGCGAAATATAAAGGCTTCGAGCAGCGCGAAAACTACAGAAACTCACCTAAAACAGCACAAGCGAAAATGAAAGAGCCTAGTGTTGAAAAATATATGCACAAAGCGGTTAAGCATTTAATTGATAGCAGAACAAATACTGGATGGACAAGCGGCGGTCATACAGGTATTGATGTGCCTGTTTATGCGCTTGGTAAGCAGCATATTATTTTTTCTGGTCAACTT
>Ga0193960_1000570_pt1 | contig 15245 bp, 11 predicted proteins | sample FB_3_MG_FD_140338 | JGI IMG/M metagenome (GOLD analysis project Ga0193960, IMG submission 140338) | Microbial mat bacterial communities from the Broadkill River, Lewes, Delaware, United States - FB_3_MG | ecosystem: Environmental > Aquatic > Freshwater > River > Microbial mats | place: USA... | reverse complement strand
TCCCACGACCATAACTCACAGTAAACACCAATTTCACGGACACGACGTGCGATCAACTGAGTGTACTGAGAACCAAAATCTAAAATTAGTATGCGGTGATCATGAATGTCTTTACTCATGTTTTTTGTTCCTAATATTTATACCAAAAGGTATTATTTATAAATAACAACACCCTGAACTTAACTAAGTCCAAGGTGCTTAAATTTTTCTGATGAGCATTATAGCAACATCAATCGGAATGGATTAGTCGCAGCTATTTAACGTTAAAGCAAAGAGAATACACGGAGCCTAGTTTACTAGGTGAGTATTTTCGATGCCGCTATCACGTTAAATAGCAAAGAATCATCCCATTCTGTAATTCGGTGCTTCTTTGGTTATGGTCACATCATGTACATGCGACTCACCCATACCAGCTGAAGTAATCTTCATAAACTCTGGCTTAGTACGCATTTCTTCAATCGTTGCAGAGCCTGTTAAGCCCATTGATGAGCGGATACCGCCCATTTGCTGATGAATGATTGCAGCCACAGGGCCTTTATAAGCAACACGGCCTTCAATGCCTTCTGGTACTAGCTTATCGGCTTCACCATCAGTTTTTTGGAAGTATCTATCACTTGAACCTTCTTTTTGCGCCATGGCACCTAAAGATCCCATACCACGGTATGATTTATAGTAACGACCTTGGTAAAGTTCAACTTCACCCGGAGATTCTTCAGTACCCGCTAACATGCTTCCCACCATAACGCAGTGAGCACCAGCAACTAACGCTTTAGCAATATCACCTGAAAAACGAATACCGCCATCAGCAATAACAGGAATACCTGTGCCTTTTAATGCTTCAACTGCATTGGAAATAGCCGTTAATTGTGGAACACCAACACCAGTAACAATACGCGTAGTACAAATAGAGCCTGGGCCAATACCTACTTTAACTGCATCAACACCTGCATCAGCTAAAGCTTTAGCACCAGAGCCCGTCGCCACATTACCGGCAATAATTTGTAAGTCAGGGTATTTTTGACGTGTTTCGCTTACGCGATCAATAACGCCTTGCGAATGACCATGTGAGGTATCAATAAGTAAAACATCAACACCAGCTTCTACTAATGCATCAATTCGCTCATCAGTTCCCGCACCGACACCAACTGCCGCACCAACACGTAAACGACCAAATTCATCTTTACAAGCATTCGGCTTATTTTCAGCTTTTTGATAATCTTTTGCGGTAATTAATCCCACCAACTTAAATGCATCATCAACCACTAAGATTTTTTCAATGCGGTTCTCATGCATTAAACCTAAAATCTCTTCACGTGCTGCGCCTTCTTTAACGGTAACTAAATCTTCTTTTTTAGTCATTAGTGCTGAAACAGGCTTAGTTAAATCAGTTTCAAAACGTAAATCACGGCCTGTGATAATACCAACTAAATTATTATTATTATCAACAACTGGGAAGCCAGAAAAACCTAAATCATCAGCTTTATGCATTACTTGTTCAATAGTGTAATCAATGCTTACCGTTGATGGATCGGTTACGATACCGCTCTCATATTTCTTTACTTTAGAAACATTTTGCGCTTGTTCAGCAATCGTCATATTTTTATGAATAAAGCCTAAGCCACCTTCTTTAGCTAATGTAATAGCTAGGCGAGCTTCAGTAACAGTATCCATAGAGGCTGAAACCATTGGAACATTTAAATCAATTTTACGGGTTAATTTAGTTCGTAAATCAGCCGTGTGTGGGAGTACTTTCGAATGGGCAGGTACAAGTAGTACATCATCAAAAGTTAGTGCTTCTTGGGCAATTCTTAACATCGCAACATCTCTCTAAAAAGGTGTGGTTAGGGAGTGAATATTGCGGCAGAATTTTAACCGTTTTCTTGGATTAGGTAAACATAAAATTGCATAAAGGCACGATAATTTCATAAAAAATTTGAATAAACAGGTCATTCAAGAAATAATAACGCCATATATCCCATGTTACGCCGTATTTATGAGTCAACAGCATATTTTACAAGTTAGTGAATTAACTAAAAAAGTCCGTTTTATTCTAGAAAGTGAACTAAATACCGTTTGGCTAACTGGTGAAATATCAAACTTCATTGCTGCAGGCTCTGGTCATTGGTACTTGTCACTGAAAGACAGCAAATCTCAAGTTAAATGTGCCATGTTTAAAGGCAGTAACCGACGTGTTAGGATTTCACCGAGCAACGGGCAACAAGTGCTAGTCAAAGCCAGAGTGTCTTTATACGAACCACGTGGTGACTTTCAATTAATTATTGAACAAATGGAAGATGCTGGAGAAGGCATTCTCCGCCAACGTTATGAACAGCTAAAGCAAAAACTTAATGCGCAAGGCATTTTCAATACCGCCTATAAAAAAACAATACCGACAACGATACAACGTGTTGGTGTTATTACCTCGCCAACAGGGGCTGCGGTAAAAGACATTATCAGTGTATTGCAAAGACGAAACCCAAGTATTGAAGTAATAATTTATCCGGCATTAGTGCAAGGAGAACTTGCTCAAAACGATATCTGCTACGCTATAAACAAAGCCAATACTCACAATACTTGCCAAGTGTTAATTGTAGGTCGAGGTGGTGGTTCTCTTGAAGATTTATGGCCATTTAACGAAGAAAGTGTTGTACACGCAATTTATAACAGCGACATTCCTGTTATCAGCGCTGTGGGTCATGAAGTAGATACAACATTAAGTGATTATGTTGCCGATGTACGTGCTGCAACGCCTTCGGCGGCGGCTGAGTTAGTGTCGTCTGATACCAGTGAATTGAATAGTAAAGTTATACAATTAAAGCAACGCTTAATTAAGCAAATGTCGGTGAAATTAGCGATTAAAAAGCAAAGCATTCAACACATTGACCATAGATTAACGCAAGTTCATCCTGAGCATAAATTACAATTGCAACAGCAACGATTTGATGAATTAAATATGCGCTTGCATAGTAGTATTGCGCGAAAATTAGCTCACAGTAAAATACAGCCTGATCATTTATCCCAGCGACTTTTACATGCTTCGCCTCTAAAAAACATTCAGCAAGAACAACGTACGATTCAAGAAAAAGAGCAGCGCCTAATAATAGCGATTAATAACTTGCTACAGCATAAACAAGACGCTTTCGTACACGTTATTGAGCAATTGCAGTTGGTAAGCCCTTTAGCGACAATTGCGCGTGGCTACAGCATTAGTAGAGACAATCAAAGTAAGGTGATCCGATCAATACATCAAGTAAAGACGGGAGATGAAATAAATATACAAGTGGAAGATGGGAGTATTAACACTGTCGTTTCATAAAGTAATAACTCAACTTTGCCAATCAACTTTGCCAATAAAAAAAAAGGTGTAAGTACGATACTTACACCTTGTTAATAGTAACTTACATTAAGCGTTACGATTTCTTCGTAGGGCAAGGCCAAACAAACCTAAACCGAAAACGGCTAATGTCGTAGGCTCTGGTACTAAAGTCACAGGGCTGTTTGCATTATTAAAGTGAACGAATTGACGAGAAGCATCCGCTACCGAAAATTCTAATGAAGCTTCACCACCGTTTTCAAAGAAGTATAGCTCAATGCTATGAACACCAGCAGTTAGCGACTTAAATCCTTCAAAACGTTTTTCAGGATGCAAAGTGTTATCATTAATGATCAATTCACCATCAACGAACAAAAACAAGCCATCATCATTAAAAGTTCTGAAATAGAAATCACCCGCATCCGTTGCAATGTTACCCGTAATACGGGCAAAAAACGTTTGGTTTAAACCGTGATTTTTACCTGATGCTCCTACAGCAAAAGCAGAAGGCCATGGGTTACTTCCCGCAATATCACCTGCAAAACCATTAGGATCATCCGTAAAGTCAATTTCACCCCAATATGCGCTAGTATCGGCTTGATTATTGTTAGCATAATCAATTAAGGCATTCACATCGGTAGACCAAAAATCATCATATTGCTCAACTAATAATAAGCTGGCATTAGCAGCACTAGTTACTGCAAAAAGCGCAGCGACTGCTGCAAGTTTTAAACTAGAAAATGTCATTATATAATCTCATTTATTAAATACTTAGCTTTGCATCATGCAAAGTGAATGCGTGCTTAAGCAAAATTTAAACCAACATAAAATACAACAAATATTCAGTAACTTACAGAATACCAGTAAGTCATGATGAATTAAGTGTAAAATTAACTGACATCAACTGAATAAAATAAAAACACAATGGTGGGTTATTTTGCCTCTGTTAAGGCGAAATTTAATAACTCTACAACCTGCTCCTTGCAACTAACATTAAACTTTACTCCAAATGAAACGCCGGTTGAAAGCTGCTTCAAGTTACAGATATTACCTTCGAGTTTAATATTTCCTGAGCCTTCTAAGCTTTCAATTATAATTTCTATATCTTTATCTTCAGCAAGTACTAACTTTTCACCGTTTGCTACATCCAAGTGGCATCCTGAAATAGAAAGGTTGGTGATTGTGGTATTCCAGTACAGATCATCTATTTTCACCTTTCCGATAATATTGGTATCGATACGAATTGCAGAACGTAAATGATGTAATGAAACAGAGTGAGGAAAGTCCAATACCATGATACGAGAAGGTAATTGAAGAGTTTGTTTTACCACACTAACAAATGCAACAATGGCACCTTCATGACCCTCTATTAAGCCTCGAACAGTCACCGCAGTACCTTGTTTGATATATTGTGAAAAGTTGCCTAACTTGCTGCTATCAGGAAACTGGATAAGTACGTATTGTTTAGGCAGGTAACCTATAAATGTTGTGCGAAACTTGCTTTTTTGTCCCGCAGGTGTAGCAATATCTATAGTTATGCTTGAACCAGCATTAAGTAAAGCTAAATTTCGGCTTAATCGAGTAGCCGTCTCAACCTTAGTTGCTTTATCAGTCATAATTACCCGCAAATATGAAAGGACAATAAACAAATATTGTTTATTATGAATTAGTTAAATTCCTTTATTGACCATAGCCAAATCAAAGAAGAATTGCAACTAAGCCCTATTCATACCATGCGAGCTTGATAGTTTATCAACTGGAAGCGTTAATCTTCCTTTTTATAGCCCTGAGTCGCACGAGCAATTTTCTTTTGTTGGGTATAAGTTAATTTTTTCTTACCCGCAAAAGGATTAGATGTTTCTTTAAATTCAATGCGAATTGGCGTACCCATTATTTTTAATGATTTACGGTAATAATTCATTAAATAACGCTTATAAGAATGAGGCAGCTTTTTCGCAGAATTACCATGTATGACAATAATAGGTGGGTTATACCCTCCAGCATGCGCATATTTTAATTTTATACGACGGCCTTGGTGCATTGGCGGCTGATGATCAAAAACCGCCATATCAAGTATTTTAGTCACCATAGCAGTTGAAATACGTTTGGTCGCTGAAACAAATGCTTCTTCAACCGATTCATACAAATGACCAACACCCGTACCGTGTAGAGCAGAAATAAAATGGATTCGTGCAAAATCAATAAAGCCTAAGCGACGGTCTAATTCGCTTTTAACTCGATCTTTATCATGCTCTTCCATACCATCCCATTTATTAACGGCTAAAACCAGTGAACGACCCGCTTCTAGGATAAAACCTAACAAGCTTAAGTCTTGATCGCTAATGCCATCACGCGCATCTATTACCAGTAAGCAAACATTCGCGTCTTCAATAGCTCTTAAGGTTTTAATGACTGAAAATTTCTCAACAACATCAGAAACATTTTTACGACGACGAATACCAGCCGTATCAATTAAAGTGTATGAGCGACCATCGTGCTCCATAGGGATATAAACACTATCACGCGTAGTACCAGGCATATCATAAACAACAACGCGCTCTTCACCCAGTATACGGTTAGTCAGTGTTGACTTTCCTACATTAGGCTTGCCAATAATGGCCAGCTTAATAGTGTCATTTTCATCAGGTGCTTCAGCTAATTTTTCATCTAATGACAGCTCATCATCGTCATAACCAAACTCATCTTCTTCTGTTTTTGGGCTCGCTAAGGCTTCAATATGTGGGGTTAAAGCTAAGGTAAGTAATTGAGTAACACCACGGCCGTGAGCAGCAGCAATTTGATGTACCTGCTCTCCTAAACCAAGAGAATAAAACTCAGCAACAGCCGAATCACCGTCGATGCCATCAATTTTATTCGCCACTAAAAAGACTTTTTTATCTTGTTTACGCAAATATTCAGCAATAGAGTGATCAGCAGCAGTAAGTCCATCGCGAGCATCAACTAAAAACAACACGGCATCCGCTTCATCAACAGCCATCAATGACTGCTCAGCCATCACCAAATCAATTCCTTCTTCATCACCGTTGATACCGCCTGTATCAATCACAATAAATGGATGCTCTTCAACTTCTGCTTGACCATATTGGCGATCTCGAGTTAAGCCGGGATAATCAGCAACTAACGCATCTCGACTGCGAGTTAGTCGATTAAAAAGTGTTGATTTACCAACATTTGGACGCCCTACAAGCGCAACTACAGGAAGCATGAAAACCTCAAATTTATTGAATTCAGAAATAAGTAACGGCTCCTAAACGTATTGTCTAGGAGCCGTGTATATAATTTTAGCTTAAAAAGACTGTTTAGCCTATTGTTCTACAGTCATTATCTTTGGTGTTTCAATGACTTCTAAATCACCATCTCGTGATTGTGTATAAATAATATCATCAACCACCGTTGGTGTAGAATGCACACCACTTCCATCAACATGATGACGGGCTACAATTTCACCGGTTTCTTGATTCATCCAATGAAGGTAACCTTCAAAATCACCAACTACAATATATTCATCTACAACAGCTGGCCCTGTTACACCCCGGTTTGTTAAGCTCAGGTTGCTCCAACGTTCAATACCATTATTACGATTAATCGCATAAACATGGCCACGTGTGTTCGTAATAAAAATATCGTTACGGTGTACGGCTATTTGCCTAAATGAAGAGAACTGACGTTTCCATAATACTCGGCCAGAGGATAAATCGATTGCCGCCAGATTTCCTCGTGAAGAAATAGCATAAATTTTATCACCAAAAACAACCGGTGCTGAGTCAACGTCAATAACACGCTCTAACTCTGTTGAACCCGTTGGCTCTCCAATAATAGTTGACCAACCTTGCTGACCTTTTTCAAGAATGAATACGCCAACTTCACCTTTACCAGTACCAAGAAGAACACCGCCAGAAGCGATTACAGGAGCACTAATACCGCGCAAAGTAAGTGCAGGTACATCTTGCTGAATTTTCCATAACTCTTCACCCGTCTCAGCATTAAATGCTTTCATAATACCTGAAGCAGAGTTAACCACTAAAATTCCATCATCAATTGCAGGTGCAGTAATTACTTCACCTTTGATATCAGCTTGCCAAACCAGCTGTCCTGTTTCAGCTTCTAACGCAAAGATTTTACCATTCTCCGTGCCTAGGAATATTTTCCCTATACCTGCAATCGGACCACCTGCAATTAATGCTGAGGTGCGGCTATGCCAAAAACTACGTTCATTATTGATATCACTTAAGTCAACTTGCCAAACTTTTTGACCTGACGCTTTATCAAAGGCAATAACATCACCCATACGACTAGCACTAAAGGTTTTGCCGTAAGCAACAATTGGCTTAATTCGAGAGAAGTACCCGTCAACACCATCACCAACGCTGGCATCCCAAATGACTTTAGGCTGAAATGTTTGGTTGATTTCAGTAAGTTCAGCAACTTTGGTACTTGGGTCTTCATCATCAGTAGATGAACAGGCCATTAAAGCTGTGGTCAAAAATAACATTGCTGATATTTTGCCAATACTTAAACCATTCGTAATATTCTGTTCAAAAAAGCGCATAAACACCCTTATTATTCGCCTGACTTAACTGTGTCAGCCACTACAGGTAAATTAACTGCTTGAGCCAAATCATCGAGTTTCATTTGTAATGAAGGGCTAGTCGCTAGGCCGTCTGCTGCAATTGCTGCTTGATATGCAGTACGCGCTAAATCTTTTTTACCTTGCTGTAAGTAAGTATCACCTTTAATTTCTTCTTTTGCAGCAGTGAAAGATTCAGGTAATGGCTTTGCCAATGTAGCTAAGGCAGCAGTATACTCTTCAAGCTGAACTTGCACACGTGCTAAACGTATCGTGGCAATTGCTTTTACACCGTCATTTGATGCCTTATCAATTGCTATAGTTAGCTGTTTTTGTGCTTGCGCCCAATCTTGATGCGTTGCTGCTTCTTTAGCTAGCGCTAAAGCCGTCAATGAAGCATAGCTAGTTGTGCCATTTTCATTGATAAACTTCTCAGCATTAGCAGTAAATTCTTGAGGGTTCTTAGTGCTACTTTCCATTAGTGCTTGGTAGCTATCAGCGAGTGCTAATTCACTTTCTAATACATTCTCTTTATATAAATTAAAACCAATAAAGCCAGCAAAACCTATTACAATACCTGCAATAACTGTATTACCGTTTTCTTTCCAGAAGCCCTTAATAGCTTCTACTTGTTGTTCTTCTGTTTGATAAACTTCCACTTGATACCCTTAAATTAACGCTGCTAACAAACTTGGAATTTGCTCAAATGCCAAGTTTTGCTGTTCTTGCTGACCACGCAAGTACTTAACCATCACTTGCTGTTCAGCTATTTCATTTTCACCTAAAATCAGCGCTATTTGAGCACCTGATTTATCGGCACGTTTTAATTGTTTTTTCATATTGCCACCACCACAGTGACATTGAATTCGACTCTCTGGCACTAAATCACGCCATTGCTCTGCCAACGCATTCGCTTTTATTTCTGCTGCCTCACCCAAAATGACAATATAAGCATCAACCTGAGGACGCACATTATTCACTTTTTCCAAGCTAGTCAACATTAACACTAAACGCTCAATACCTAGTGCGAAACCAAAAGCAGGAGTAGCTTTACCGCCTAATTGCTCAACTAAGCCATCATAACGACCACCAGCACAAATAGTGCCTTGGGCTCCTAGACTTGAAGTAACCCATTCAAATACGGTTCGATTATAATAATCCAAACCACGAACGAGTCGCTCGTTTAATACATACTTTATACCAGCGGCATCTAATCGCTTACATAAGCTGTCAAAATGCGCTTGCGTTTCTTCACCGAAATAGTCAGACAGTTTTGGAGCGCCAACAAGCGCTTCTTGTACTTGTGGATTTTTACTGTCTAATACACGTAACGGGTTTGTGTGCATACGACGCTTTGAATCATCATCTAGTAGCGCTTCTTTCGTCATTAAGAACGACACTAAAGCATCACGGTAATTTGCCCGCTCTTCGTTTGAACCTAACGAATTCAACTCTAGTGTGACAAATTCATTGATGCCAAGTTCCCGCCATAATCGTGCTGTTAGCAAAATAATTTCAGCATCGATGTCTGGAGTCGCAATACCAAAGGCCTCTAGACCGAACTGGTGAAATTGACGATAACGACCTTTTTGCGGCCTTTCATGGCGAAACATTGGCCCCATATACCAAAGGCGTTGCTCTTGGTTATATAAAAGACCATGTTGATTACCTGCACGAACACAGCTTGCCGTACCTTCAGGGCGCAATGTTAAACTGTCACCATTTCTATCATCAAAGGTGTACATTTCTTTTTCTACAATATCAGTAACTTCACCAATAGAGCGTTTAAAAAGCGCAGTTGACTCAACAATTGGCATGCGAATTTCAGCAAATCCATAATTGCTGGCTACTCGACGCAAAACCGACTCAACCATTTGCCAAACATTCGTTTCGCTTGGTAAGCAATCGTTCATACCTCTAATTGCTTGTAACGCTTTACTTTTAGACACGTAATTCTCTCTTTACTATTGCTGTGCGATAACTATTTAATCGCACATTGCGTACTAATTGCTAAAAAATATAGCCGCGCATTATACGCAATATCTGGTTAATACCCAAGTGAGCAAGCTAATTTGCTACTCATCTATTTCTTTAATATTTATTTTATGTTGTTCATCAAGCATCTTGGCTTTATGACGAATACGCTGCTCTAACTGGTCGACTAGATTATTATTATCAAAGCGCTCTTTTTGACGAATACCATCAAGGTAAAAACCACTTTTTTTGCTGCTTCCTGTTAACCCTAAGTCAGACACCATTGCCTCACCTGGCCCATTAACAATACAACCAATAATTGAGACATCCATTGGCGTCATAATATCTTCAATACGCTGTTCAAGAGCATTCACAGTAGCAACCACATCAAATTCTTGGCGAGAGCAACTTGGGCAAGAAATTAAATTAATTCCACGACTTCGCAGTTTTAATGATTTTAAAATATCAAAACCAACTTTTACCTCTTCAACGGGATCTGCCGATAAAGAAACTCGCAAGGTATCACCAATACCTTGAGAAAGCAGCATACCAAGCCCTACAGATGATTTCACTGCACCACTACGTAACCCGCCAGCTTCTGTAATACCAAGATGTAAAGGGTTGTCTATTTGCTTAGCTAATAATTTATAAGATTCAACCGCGAGAAAGACATCTGATGCTTTAACACTCACTTTGAACTCTTGGAAATCGAGTTTATCTAGAATATCAACATGACGCATCGCTGACTCAAGTAAAGCTTCAGGCGTCGGCTCGGTGTAACGCTCTTGAATATCTTTTTCTAAAGAACCGCCATTAACGCCAATACGAATTGGAATATTTTTATCTCGAGCACAATCAACCACCGCTCTTACACGATCTTCTCTGCCAATATTTCCTGGATTAATACGTAAACAATCAACACCGTACTCCGCGACTTTCAGTGCAATTCGATAATCAAAATGAATGTCTGCAACTAATGGAGCATTTACCTGTTGCTTAATTTCTTTAAAAGCTTCAGCTGCATCCATTGTTGGCACACTTACTCGAACAATATCTGCCCCAACCGCCTCTAAAGATTTGATTTGCGCAACAGTTGCCGCAACATCTGTGGTAGGCGTATTTGTCATTGACTGAACAGAAATAGGAGCATTACCACCAACAGGAACATTTCCCACCATAATTTGACGAGATACTCTGCGGATAATCGGGGATTCTTTAAACATAACTTTTTACTTTTAAAAATTAAATCACTCACCTATGAACGCATAAACACCCATAGGTTTCATTTCATCTGAACTAAGGAGAAAGTGGCAAGGTAAACTTGGCAATGTTACCCACATTAAATGCTGACATATCAACAGGCTCACCATTGAACTCTATGCTAGCTAATTCTGGCTTGCCTAGAGTTACCTTTAACGGTGCTACACCCGTAACAGTCATGACATAACCTGTTTTCTTAACGCCCCATGCAATGCGCTCACCGGTTGCATCAAAAATATTTACCCAGCAGTCACCAGCAAAGGTAAAAACTGCGGTGCTGCTCGATTCAACAGCTGTTGACTCATCATTAGTTAACGCATTTTCTGCAATTACTACGCTCTCAAGCGTTGTTACTTGCTCATTTGAACTTTGTGGTTGCAAAGCAGTACTTTGACTAGAGCTTTCAGTAACGCTCTCTTGCGCCTTAATTGGGGTATCAGCTGGTTTTTGCTCTACAGCATCTTGAGTTACCTGAACCTGCTCATCTGTTTCACCTGCTGGGGATAACTTAGGTGCAATTGTTGATGCATCACTTTCTTCAGAAACCTTAGTTATTTCACTTGGTTCTGCTGCAGTGGGTAATACCTTAGGCTTATCACGACTTTCTTGCACCCACCACATTACTGTTAAACCAATTAAAACGGCAACAATAAAGTAACTAATCCACATTAAGCGACTGTGCTCAGCTTGTTTTGCTGTAGCTTTTGAAAAGCTTTGCATTTCACTACGCTGGATATGGGCTGCCCCTAAGGCATCATAACTTGCTAAAACATCTTCTTTATCTACACCAACGACCTTGGCATAACTTGAAAGATATCCGCGATTATAGGTCGCAGGTAATGACTTATCTAAGTTATCTTCTTCAATATCTTTTACTAAAGATATTTTAAAATTTAAGCGCAGGGCTATATCTTCTTGGCTCATTTTTAGCTTTATGCGCGCATCACGAAGCATAACGCCAGGGCCAATCATTTCCATATCTTCACTAAGTTCTGCTACTTCTAGCTCAGATTCTTTGTTCTTACTCATTTATTTCTGTCACTGTTTCAGGGTCAACAACATAAAGTGTTTCACCTATTCGCACTCTATTATTGGATGAAATATTATTCCATTCGCGTAATGCTTTTATTTTAACATTGTATTTCATTGATATAGCAAAAAGTGTTTCGCCCTTACTCACTTTATGAGTGGTTGGTTTTACTTCTTGCTTAACTTCATCTTCGACTGTGCTTTCAAGCTCTTCACTTTTAACGACATCTTCAATAGCTTCTTCTATATTTGCTTCTTCTGAAGCTTTAACCAATTCAGCTTTATCATCGCTAAGTGCTTCTTCACTAATTTTAGTGCTGCTCTTTTTCTCATCAATAGTTGGTGAATCAGATTGAGCTACCGAATTCTCTGCCTCTGTTTCAAGCGTATCTTTTTCAGTTGCATCTTCAGAGCTGTCATTATTCACTTTAAGCTCTTCAATAGGGGCAGCTTTAACGGCACTTTCCGTCTTTGAACTAGTATCATTTGCCACTTCAACTTCTTCAACATTCTTTTCTGTGGCAGCTGCTAATGATTCGTCTAATAACAATTGTGCAACAGCAGCTTCTTTTTCAGCAAGCTCTGCATCAGTAACCTCTTTAGCTACTTTTTCTGCTATTACAACATCATCACTTGGCTCATGAATAACTACCTCGTCTTTAGGCTCAGGTAATGGAGCATCACGTTTTGCTGCAACAGGGGCTGTTGAAGAAGAGTCAAGGCTATCTTCAACAAAGGTATTTTCATCATTCGCTTTTAGGACTGCTGCATCAGAGTTATTTTCGTCAGAACTTGGTTCTTCAAGCTCAGGTAGCGCCTTTTCCTTTACAGATGATAACTGTTCTTCTTGTGCCACACCATCTTCAACGATAGTTTCAGTTACCTTATCTGAATCTGTCGTTGCAACGGGTAGCACAGACTCTTTCTCAAGTTTTGCTTCGTCCAGATCTGTATTTGTTTGATTTTTAACTTCATCAAAGCTTTCTGTTAAAGGCTGTTCGCTTTCTTGCTTATCTGCACTTACTTCATTAGCACTAGCTGTTGCTTCTTCTATTTTAGAAGACAATTCAGTTGGGCTATCCGCATCAGTGTTTTGAGCCAATTGAATAGATTTTTCATTTGAGCCTTCTGATACGGCGATATTGCTGCTTTCAGTGGCAATTTTTTCAACGGGCTGACTTTCGTTTTCAGCAATTATTTGCGCATCAGTTTTTGCTGTTTGCTGACTTAATTTAGCTTCGTTGCTACTTGCTTCTTCTATATCAACTGTATTTTCTGTTACTTCATTCGTTTTAGTTTTAGCTTCATCAGATTTAGTTACACCTGTTGATGACTCTGTATTACTTGCAATAACTAGAGCTGTAGATGCTGGAACCGTTTTTGTTACTACTGAAGCAGTTTCAACCGTGTTAGTTGTATTTTTTCCCACTTCTAGAGAAGAGTTTTGCTCTGGATATTTTTTAACAATAGTTTCTCTTGATGGTAATTTCTTACGTTTACCTGGTGATAATTTCACTACACGCTTATTAGAGCCACTTGGCTGAGTAAACTGATTCTTTTTACGCTGCGTTATTTGATAACGCTTTGCTAAATTATCTGCTTCAATAAGTTCTAATTCGTTAAGTAAATATTGTTGACCTTCCCAAGATTGCGGATACATATTTGCCAACATGGTTCCGTAATTTTTAGCCACTCGACCTTGTCTTAGTTTCATATGTAATTTGTACGATAACGCAAGAGACTCTGGCGTGAAACGGCGAGTATATTTCTCAAATTTTTGTTGGTACTGTTTGGCCCGATTATAGTTACCTTTAGCGTATTGCAGTCGTACCATTTGAAATAAAGTACCAGAACTATTAGGACTATGGTCAATTGCTTTTTCTAGGTAGTATTCAGCTTTATCAAAGTCATCTACTTGCAAATAACAGGCTGATAAATTCTCATAGCTTTTAGCAACAAGAATATAGCTTGGTACCGCTATCGCTTTTAAAAACTGCTTTTCGGCTTTATCGACTTGATTCTGACGACAAAGAAAAACACCATAGTTGTTTAACGTGTCGGCATCATCACTCTTTATAGACAGGGCTTTTTGGTAAGATTGTTCTGTTAATTCGTTCTCACCTACCACTTCATAATAATGAGCAAACGCAGTATAGACTTGAACTAATTCCGGTGAAAACTTTCGCGCTTTTTCTAAATTTAATTTAGCTTGGGCCATATTGCCCATTTTTAAATAACCAAGACCTAATGAAATTCGTGTAGCAGCCATTTCATCCAAGTTGGCTTGATTTTCAACAACAGGAGAATCATTTTCATAATTTTGCGTCACACAAGCAGATAACAACAACACTGAGCTCGCGATAGCTAGTTTCGAAAAAAGTGATTTTGCGTTAAATTTATCCATAATATGCAATGCGGTGAACGCCTCTTGTTTTTATTTTTTGCTAAAGCTAAACACTATAACGTTTTTATTGCGATACTGTCAGCATTAGTTTGATTTTTCAATGCATTCGCTTCATTTATTGTCGCCGTACGTTTTGTTCTATCTAAAACATCACCAGCTAATTGACCACAGGCCGCATCAATATCATCACCACGAGTTCGACGAGTAATCACCGTAAGGCCATAACTTTGCAACACTTTATCAAACCTGTCGATACGCGAATTACTTGAGCGTTTGTAAGGAGAACCTGGGTAAGGATTAAAAGGTATTAAATTGATTTTACTCGGTAAATCTTTTAACGCATGCGCTAATTCATGCGCTTGGTCTGTACTGTCATTGATATGGTCTAACATGACGTACTCAATTGTCGCTTGCTTGTTAGCTTTTGAGCCATCAATGTAACGACCCGCAGCTTCTAAAAACTCTTCGAGAGGATATTTCTTATTTAGTGGTACAAGTTCATTACGTAATTCATTGTTTGGTGCATGAACTGAGATAGCTAAGGCACAATCAATTTTTTCTTTAAGCATATCTAAAGCTGGTACAACACCAGAGGTACTGACAGTTACCCGACGTTTTGATAGCCCATAGCCCAAATCATTGAGCATAGTATCAAGTGCGGGGATCAAGTTTTTCAT
>Ga0193960_1000568_pt1 | contig 15279 bp, 12 predicted proteins | sample FB_3_MG_FD_140338 | JGI IMG/M metagenome (GOLD analysis project Ga0193960, IMG submission 140338) | Microbial mat bacterial communities from the Broadkill River, Lewes, Delaware, United States - FB_3_MG | ecosystem: Environmental > Aquatic > Freshwater > River > Microbial mats | place: USA... | reverse complement strand
TTCCCTAAATTAAGGGTAATTCCATCATTCAATGTCAGCTGCCATGAGTAACGTTCCGTTAATACCAATTCATCTATAGACAATGCTTTATAATCTAATAAGGCATTCAAATTACTGTAATTCTCAAGTGCCATTTGCTCAGAGCCTTCAGGCCCAAAAAACTTCGGCAATGGATGATAAACTCGTTTAATGTCTGCCTGAAATGCTTTACCAAACTGATTAAGCAAGAAATCACCATTCCAAAGAGCTACAGGTGTTTGATCAACCACATAAATTTTTAATTCATCTGGCCAGTGCTTTCTAACCGCTACTGAGTATACCCAAGGTAAAGCCAATACTTTTTCTTGAATCTCATCCACATCAACAGTAAAAAAATTTCCTAAATCAATATCTTCAATAGCTTGCAGTACATCATTACGCTCACTATATGGCATTTCTCCTGCAATAATGACTGAACTCACCGGTACATTTTCTTGACCTAAAAAGTGTTGGCTTAGCCACCAAGTTGCCGTTATCAAAGCAAAAAGTACTGAGACGAAAAAAAACAAACCCAGTCCAAAACTCCATGCAGGGGTTTGGCTATGAGTACTGTTGTTTATCTTCTTAGTCTCTTGCTTTTTTGGCATTACATTTAATCCGTAACACTTAACGCTAAAATTCGTTCAACTAAATCTTCAAAACTTAAACCAAACTGCTTTGCCGATTTTGGAACTAATGACGTTTCCGTCATACCTGGCACTGTATTCACTTCCAATAATTGCCATGAGCCATCATGCTCTCTCATTAGATCTACTCGACCCCAGCCACTTGCCCCTGTTGCGTTAAATGCCTTCAATGCTAATGTTTGAATATAAGTTTCATCCACTTCATTTAATCCACAAGGACAATGATACTGTGTACTATTCGACTGATATTTAGCTTCATAGTCGTAGAACTCTCTCGGTGTTTCCATATGTATTGCAGGTAGTGCTTGTTGCCCCAATATACTGACCGTATACTCAGGCCCATCAATCCAAGCCTCTAGCAATACTTGTTGATCAAAGCCAAAAGCCTCCTCTAAGGCATTGGTTAATTGTTCAACTGTACTAGCTTGCGCCATGCCAATGCTTGACCCCTCATTAGCGGGTTTAACCATGACTCGACCACCCAGCTGCTGCAAAAGCTCTGCTAATACAGCACTACTATTTGTAAACGCTAAAAAATCTAATTTGTTAACTACACGATATTTGGCCGTTGGTAAGTCACTTGCAGCAAAAACTTGTTTACTGCGTACTTTATCCATTGAAAGTGCTGAACCTAATACTTTCGAACCCGTGTACGGTATAGCTAAATACTCCAACGCACCTTGCAAGCAACCATCTTCACCACCTCGGCCATGCAAAGCAATAAACACGCGATCTATTTTTTGTTTTACCAGGTTCGATAAATCAAAACCTTTAGTATCAATTAATTCAACTTGATAGCCTTTGTTATCAATAGCCTTAGCGATAGCCTTACCTGAATTGAGCGAAACCTCTCGTTCAGCTGAGTTGCCACCGTACAATACCGCAATTTTCTCTTGTTTCAGTTGCTTAATTTCTTTCGTTAACATAACTAATCACCTTTAGCCTGTAATAAGTTATGCTCTGATAAATTACGTGATACAGCGCCTATATTGCCTGCACCTTGAGTAATCACCATATCATTATCTTGCAGTTGTGCTGCGAGTAGTTCTGGTAGCTTTTCAACATCACTGACATATATCGGCTCAACTTGGCCACGCTGTCTAATTGAACGCGCTAAACTTTTACTATCAGCAGAAGGAATGCTTGTTTCACCTGCCGCATAGACATCGAGTAAAAATAGGCAATCCACCTCAGATAACACTTCAACAAAGTCTTCATATAGATCACGAGTACGTGAATATCGATGGGGCTGAAATACCATGACCAAACGCTTATCAGGCCAACCTGCTCTCATCGCTAAGATAGTAGCTTTTACTTCACTAGGATGGTGACCATAATCATCAACAAGTACCATTTTCCCAGCCGCTGTAGATAAATCTGCTAACTGCTCAAATCGACGACCTATACCCGCAAAATCAGCTAAAGCCTGACAAATAGCACCATCAGCAACACCTTCATCTTTCGCTACTGCAACACCCGCTAAGGCATTCAATACATTATGTTGGCCTGGCAAATTAACACTCATATCTAAAGGAGCTTGCCCTTGGATCTCCACAGTAAAATGACTTACACCACCATGTTGTTGATAATTAACCGCCTTGATATCAGCATCATCAGAAAAACCATAGGTAATCACTTGTCTACTAATTCTCGGTAACAGCTCTCTTACAACAGGGTTATCAATACAAACCACCGCTAAACCGTAGAAAGGCAAGTTATGAAGAAACTCAATATAGGTATCTTTTAGTTTTTCAAAGTCACCTTGGTAAGTTTCCATATGGTCGGCATCAATATTAGTGATCACTGCAACCATAGGTTGTAAATGTAAAAAGGAAGCATCACTTTCATCAGCTTCAGCAACTAAATAGCGACTGCTGCCTAAACGAGCATTAGTACCAGCACTATTTAGCAAGCCACCGATAACAAACGTCGGGTCTAGTTCACCCTGGGCAAATATGCTTGCAATTAAACTAGTGGTAGTCGTTTTTCCATGAGTACCCGCTATTGCAATGCCGTGACGAAATCGCATTAATTCAGCAAGCATTTCTGCTCTTCTTACAATTGGAATACGTTGTTCTTTTGGTGCGACTAACTCAGGGTTATCTTGATTAATCGCGGTAGACACCACAATAACACTAGCATCTGCTATATTTTCTGTACTATGACCAATATAGACTTTCGCGCCTAATTTGGTTAAGCGCTTAACGACTTGATTTTCACCTATATCAGAGCCTGAAATTTGGTAACCTTCATTAAGCAGTACCTCAGCAATACCGCCCATACCTGCACCGCCAATACCAACAAAGTGAATGCGTTTTACTCGACGCATTTCTGGTACATGTGCACCGTATTGGTTTAACTGCTGTTGCTTTCTGTTTACTTGCTGAGTCATAAATTCTCTATATTATTTCGTATTCACTAATTGCTGACATAAATCAGCAACCTTTTCTGTTGATTGCTTATCTGCTGCTTTAGAAGCCGCAATGGCCATTGTTTTTAATGTTTTCGGTTCGACAAATAATGCTTTTAATGTCTGTGTTAATTTTTCAGCAGTAAACTCTTGTTGTGCAATGAGTTTGGCACCACCTTTATTTACCAAAAACTGAGCATTCTTACTTTGATGATCATCAACAGCATGAGGTAGAGGCACAAAGATAGCAGGCTTTGCAGCCATAGCTAACTCAGAAACCGTTAACGCCCCTGCTCGGCAAATTACAATATCAGCCCATTGATAAGCTGCTGCCATATCATCAATAAATTCTGTAACTTTAACACTACCATCAGTAATTAACTGCTCATCATATTGAGCTTCTACTGGGCCAGCATTTCCCTTGCCCGTTTGATGCCAGATGCAATATTGTTCATCGTCTTTAGTTAATAATGAAAATGCCTTAGGCACGGTATTATTTAGAACTTGTGCACCTAAACTGCCACCAACAACCAAAATACGCTTTTGCTCGTTAATACTCGTTTGCTCTAAAGCTTTTTCTTCACTATCGAGTTGGCTTACTTGAGTAATAGTTGCTCTTAATGGGTTGCCAACAACCTGAACCGTTTTCTTGCTTTGTTTAAAAGCACCAGGAAAAGCACTACATACCGTAGTAGCCAAACCTGCCAGTAATCTATTTGTTAAGCCTGCAGCAGCATTTTGCTCATGAACAATGACTGGTCGTCTTAATAACCATGCAGCCAAACCTCCTGGACCACTCGCATAGCCGCCCATGCCAAGCACTACATCTGGTTTGGTTTTTCGTATCACACACATTGCCTGCCATACCGACTTAACTAAGGAGAACGGCATCAATAATAAAGTCTTAACTCCTTTATTACGTGCCCCTTTAATATCGATAAATGATATATCAAAGCCGTGGCTTGGTACTATCTCTGCTTCCATTCGCTCAGCAGTTCCAAGCCAATGAATATGCCAACCTCTACTTGCTAATAGTTGTGCAACAGCCAGCCCGGGGAAAATATGACCGCCCGTGCCACCAGCCATAACCAATAATGTTGGAGCAGTATTCAATGTCATGATTTTGCTCCTCGTCTTTTAGTACTGGTTGCTTGCATGCTTTGTAAGCGTATTTCATGATCAATTCTAATTAAGATCACCAAAGCTATAGTCATAGTTATCATCGAACTACCACCATAACTTATTAAAGGCATAGTCAAACCCTTGGTTGGAACAATGCCTGCGCTAGCTCCAATATTTACTGCGGCTTGAAAGCACATCCAAATACCAATGGCATAAGCCAGAAATCCTTCAAAATACTTTTCTTTGGCCAATGCTTTCTTACCAAGATGCATTGCCTTAAAGACTAAAGCCATGCTCAGTAGCAAAATAAAGCTGACGCCAATAAAGCCAAACTCCTCAGCTAACACCGCCATAACAAAATCTGTATGAGCCTCTGGTAAGTATTCTAATTTTTGAATGCTGTTTCCTAGCCCTTGTCCTAATAATTCACCTCGACCATAGGCCATTAATGACTGGGTTAGTTGATAACCACTACCAAATGGATCTTGCCAGGGGTCAAGAAAGCTAGTGATTCGGCGCCAGCGATACGGCTCAAAAATAGCCAACATGGAAAGTAAGAATACACCGACCGATGACAATCCAATAAATTGCCACAGCTTCGCACCAGCTAGAAACAATAAGCCAAATGTCGTAACAAACATAACAATTATGGTGCCTAAATCTGGTTGCATTAGCAGTAAACTTGCTAGTACACCGAACACAACTAAAGGCTTAACGAAGCCTTTAATGTTTTCCATTACTTGTTCTCTTCTTCTTACTAAATATGCAGCTAAATAACAGAAGAAGAAGAGTTTAGCTGGCTCTGCCGCTTGAACGGTAATAGGGCCAAGCACTATCCATCGTGTAGAGCCATTAACTGTACGACCCACCACAAGTACCACCATTAGCAGTAAAACCGCAAAGCCGAGTAAATAACTACTGTTTTGTTGCCACCATGACATAGGTATTTGCAGAGCAATGGCGGCAATACCGACACTCAGCACAATATAAATGCCATGTCGAATAACAAAATGAAATGGATTATCAAATAATCGTTCTGCCACAGGCATTGACGAGGTTGCCACCATCACTAAACCAACCATATACATAATCAAGCCCAGCACAACAAAACCGCGATCAAAGGTCGCTGCATTATGATCAGCCCCTAGAGTGATATTGGTGATCCATGTAGGAAGTTCTAAAGTAAATGGTTTTACAACTGAGGTCATATGCTCTCCCCAGTTGTTTGAACTGTTTCTTGCACTAAATCAATAAAGTGTTCGCCACGTGCAATGTAATTTTTGTACATGTCTAAACTAGCGCACGCTGGTGAAAGCAAAACTATATCGCCTGCGTTTACTAGTGAGTTAGCTAAGTTAACAGCTTCTTGTAAGGTGGTAACTTCATGAGCAGTTGTCGATGTTTTTTCGCTTTGTAAAGCGATAGCATTACCATCTTTACCAAATGTTATCAGGCTACTGACATGATTTTCGAAGACTTGATGTAATGGAGTAAAGTCAGCACCTTTACCTTCACCACCCGCAATTAATATTAAATTACTCGTTCTTGATTTTGTATTTGCTAAGCCTTTAATAGCGGCTATTGTTGCGCCTACATTTGTTGCTTTAGAGTCATTGATCCATTGCACATCATCAGCTGTTGCAATACGTTGACAACGATGAGCTAAGCCAGCAAAACCCGTTAAACTCTCACTCATTGCTGATAAAGACCACCCAGCACTATAACCTAATGCCAATGCTGCTAAATAATTCAACGCATTATGCATACCTGCTAGAGGTAACTCGGCTAAAGAAATGAGTGTTTGCTCGCCAAAGGCTAAGTATGCTTTGCCATCAATATAGTGAATACCAAAATGACCATCAGCAGGTTTGTCACTGCCAAAGCTAATCGCATGTTCAACTGATGATGTTGGGATTGTAGCCTTATCATCTCTATTATAAACAGCGGTTTCTGCTTGAGGATATATTCGCTGTTTAATGGCTTGATAATTATCCATAGTTAAGTGGCGATCTAAATGATCATCACTTAAATTCAACATAGTCGCAGCAATCGCTTTCATGCTATTTAATGTTTCTAGCTGAAAACTCGAAAGCTCAAGAATAAGCATTTCAGGTTGGCTAGCTAACTCAATACTTGTTGCGTTTTCAAGCTGCAACAATTCAAGTACAGGTAAACCAATATTACCGCCTAATTGAGCATTCACTCCCAACATTTTTGCAATATATGCAACTAATGAGACCACTGTTGATTTACCGTTCGAACCGGTAACCGCTAATATACTTACTGGGTTAATACGTGCATTATTAATTTTACAAAATAACTCTACATCACCTATTACCTGACATTCATCATTAATCCAAGCGGAAATGCCACTTGCCACTATATCTATACCTGGGCTTACAAGAATAAGATCAGCACAACTAATGGTTTTTTGACACCACTGCCCGCTAATGAGTTTTGCATTGGTAAACTGTGCGTTGAATTTACTTGTTTCAATCACATTATCGCGACTGTCATTAACAGCAAAAGATAATCCTAACCCGTGCAAATACTTGGCGCAGGAAAGCCCTGTTAGCCCAGCACCTAACACCAGTATGTTTTTATCTTTTAATTCTGTTAAAAACGTCATTAGTATATAAACCTATTCGTCCCTTTTAGCGTAATTTCAATGTGGCTAAACCAATCAACACTAAAATGAGTGAAATTATCCAAAACCTGACAATAACACGCGGCTCTGGCCAACCTTTTAGTTCATAGTGATGATGTATAGGAGCCATTCTAAATATGCGTTGACCACGCATTTTATAAGAGCCCACTTGTAAAATGACTGACATGGTTTCCATAACAAAAACCCCGCCCATAATAAATAACACCAGCTCTTGTCTTACTAAAACGGCTATAACACCAAGGGCTGCACCTAAAGCTAAAGAGCCAACATCTCCCATAAACACTTGCGCAGGATACGTGTTAAACCATAAAAATCCTAAGCCAGCGCCAACAATTGCAGTACAAACTACAACCAGCTCACTGGTTAGTGGAATATGCGGAATATTTAAATAACTAGAAAAATTAACATGACCTGTTACATAGGCAAAAACAGCAAAAGCACCTGCCACCATGATTGTTGGAACAATGGCTAAACCATCTAAACCATCTGTTAAATTAACAGCATTTGACGTGCCGACAATGACAAAGTAAGTCAAAATTAAATACAGTATGCCAAGCTGGGGCAATACATCTTTAACAAAAGGGATCAGCAATGCTGTTTCTTCAGGCGCTTGCGCAGAAGCATATAAGAAGAACGCAGTAGCTAAACCCGCTACGGTTTGCCAAAAATACTTCCACTTGGCAATTAAACCATTTGAGTCTTTTCTAATAACCTTTCGATAATCATCAACAAAGCCAATAATGCCAAAGCTTATGACAACAAATAACACCACCCAGACATAACGGTTGGTTAAATCTGCCCATAATAAAACACTGGTGACAATTGACGCTAAAATTAAAATTCCGCCCATTGTCGGGGTACCAGACTTTGACAAATGGCTTTCAGGTCCATCATCGCGCACAGTTTGTCCTATTTGCATAGCTTGTAAATAGCGAATCAATTTAGGGCCAAAATACAATGAAATAAGTAACGCAGTTAACGTACTGACGATTGCTCTAAACGTTAAATATGAAAAAACGTTAAAGGCAGAATAAAACTGAGTTAAATACTCTCCTAACCACAACAACATTAAGAATTTACCTCTTTATTCTGTAAAGCATTATATTGCTCAAACCATTCAATGATAGCTTTGACAACATGTTCCATATGAGCACTGCGCGATCCTTTAATTAAAATCGCTAATTGCTCTTCACTATCACTGAGTAATTGATTAAATTCCTCATATATGTGATGTAATAATTCATCTCTATGGGCAAAGTGTTGACTGCTGTCAGCTTCATTTACCGATTTTTTTGCGCAAAAGCCGTCGCAAGCACTTTGGCTCAACACACCTAAGGTTATTAAGGTATCAATATCTAACTCTGCAGCAAATTCACCAACCTGTTGATGATAGCTACGCGCTTGCGTACCCAACTCCCCCATATCGCCTAAAATCAAAATTTGCTTGCCTGGATAAGATGATAGCAACTGAGCGGCAGCCTTCGCTGACTCTAAATTAGCATTGTAACTATCATCAATTAACTTCACATTTTCAGTCAGTTGATATAGGTTTAATCGACCTTTAACTGGTTTCATTTGTGCTAAGCCAGTCGCTATATCTGCTAAACTTGCGCCAAACTCTAATGCGATACTGGCTGCGGCCACAGCATTACAAACGTTATGTTTGCCTGGAATATTTAACTCAATCAAGCACTGCCCTTGCGTAGTGTGAAGTTGAAAACTTGCACAGCCTAGCTGATCTAAAGTAACATCACTGCTGTAACAATCGGCTTCATTGAAACATGAAAAAGTCCGAACGGTTTTATCAACTAAACGCCACTGCCATTTATCGGTATAGCGTGTATCTTTGTTATATAGGGCAACGCCTTGTGAAGTTAAACTAGAAAAGATTTCACCTTTTGCTCTGGCTACGCCACACAAATCACCAAAGCCTTCTAAGTGAGCTGCGGCAATATTATTAATAACAGCGACATCAGGCTTCACTAAGTTGGTGGTATAAGCAATTTCACCAATATGATTAGCGCCAAGCTCTATCACGGCATATTCGTGAGACGGCTCTAAGCGTAATAATGTTAGTGGCACACCAATATCATTATTAAAGTTACCCGAGGTTGCCAGTACATTACCTAACCCTGATAATATTGCTGCAACCATCTCTTTTACCGTGGTTTTTCCACTACTACCGGTGATGGCTACAGTTTTTGGCGCGACTATTTTCTTTACATAGGCACCAAGTTTACCTAATGCAACACGAGAATCTTGTACAACAATTTGTGCGACATTATGTTGATTCAGCTGTGTATTAAATTGTTCAACAACCACCGCCACACAACCACTTTCTATAACCGCCTCAACAAAGCGGTGACCATCAAAGTTAGCTCCCTTAAGTGCTAAAAACACTGTTTTTTCAGCTTTTGCATCTTGTTCAAATACTCGGCTATCAGTAACAATATTAGTAATTACCTGTTGCGCTAAATCTTTTGAGCTATGTAACGTACCCTCTGCAGCAACTGCAACATTCTCAATGGTTAAAGGGATCATTTGTTTACCCCGCTGTGATTCAGCTTCTCTTGTGAGGTGTTTGAATTTTCTTGTCTGTTCAATTGGGCTTGATAGTATTTAGCAACAACATCGCGTTCATCATAGCTTAATGTTTCATCGCCAATAATGATGTAATCTTCATGACCTTTGCCCGCAAGTAAAACGATATCATTCGCCCTAGCTTGTTCTAGGGTTTCTATCGTTGCTTTTTTTCTATCCAGAATGACCCTCAATCTTGTTTGGTCAATATTTGCGATTCCAGTTAGCATATCGTCAACGATTGCTTGAGGCGATTCAGTGCGAGGGTTGTCATTGGTTATCACTAAATGATCAGCATATTTTTCTGCCGCTTCAGCCATTAGTGGCCTCTTACCTTTATCTCGGTCACCGCCACAACCAAAAATGACATAGAGCTCACCTTGGCAATGGGCTTTACACGCTATAAGTGCTTTTTCTAAGGCATCGGGCGTATGGGCATAATCAACCACTGTTGTTGCTAAACCACTTTGACTAATCGCTTCCATACGACCGGCAATGGGGGTTATTCGTGCAACAGTTTCAGCCAAGGTTGCTAAAAAATTCTGTGAAATATTGCTCATTTGAGCCATTTCAACCATAGTTACAGCAATAGCTGCTAACAAGTTGTCAATGTTAAAGTCACCCAGTAATGGGCTGACAATTTCAATGTTGCCTAAATGAGTTTTCAGGGTAAATTCGACACCACTAACATGGTGTTTAATATTGTCAGCTAGTACATACTTACTCTGCTTTGCTATATTTTGCTCTTTACCATACAGCCATAATTCTTGCTCTACTGGCCAATTCACTAGCCACTGCTTAGCCCAGTCATCGTCACCATTGAGTATTGCTACTTGTTTGTTGTTGCAGATAAACAGTTGACGTTTTGCTTTGGCATAATTTTCCATGGTGCCGTGATAGTCTAAATGATCACGGCTTAAGTTAGTGAATAATGCCGTATTGAAAAGCTCGCCATTGACTCTATGTTGCTCAAGGGCATGAGATGATACTTCCATAGCGACATAGTGAATACGCTCTTGCTCAAAGCGATAAAACAACTGATGAAGCTCGGTAGCACTTGGCGTTGTATTAGCAAGGGGCGTCAACTGTTCGAAAGTACCCGCACCATTAGTGCCAATAATGGCACATTGATGCTTATCTGTTTCATTGCAGTTATTATCTTCAACGGACAGCGTTGATAGTAACTGTGCAACAAGCTGAGTAGTGCTTGTTTTACCATTGGTTCCTGTGATGCCAATCATGCGCATCTTATCTTGAGGATTATGATAATAACTTTTTGCCAAGCCAAATAAAGCTTGATTAAGTAAGTAAAAGCTTACTATCGCTACAGAATCCTTATTATCTGACCAGGTCAACTTACCATGTTCTTCAGGTGTAGAACACTCATTGATAATTAGGCAAGCACCTGCTTCAATAGCGCTCGCTATGTATTTGCTGCCATCTTGTACCGTACCTTGAATAGCACAAAAAATATCACCAGATTGAATCTTGCGACTATCATTATGCAAATCACCTCGATGCTGAGATAGATTTAGCTCATCGCTAATATTTATCTTAAACAGGCTTAAGGCTGAAATAATATTTTGGCATTGAGGCTTATGCATTTAAACCTCCATCTACCTTGTTTTGTGGTAATTTTCTTGAGGATTCTGCTACTTTACTTGATGCATCAGGTGCAATATTAAGTACCCTAAGTGCACCTTTCATAATGCGAGAAAATACTGGCGCAGCCACTTCGCCACCATGATACAAATCTCCGCCAGGGTCATTAATGACTACAACAACGACTAATTCTGGTTTAGATATAGGACCAACACCGGCAAATAGCCCAACATAATCATTACCGTATCCACCAGCAACAGCCTTAAACGATGTACCGGTTTTACCACCAACACGATATCCCTCAACTTTTGCTTTAGGTACATGTTCATCTACAACGGTTTCAAGCATATTGACGATTGCGTTACTATTTTCTTCAGAGAAAATCCGTTCACCTTCATTAGGTGTATCAGACTTTACGATCGACAATTCTCGTTTAACACCACCATTAGCTAGTGCAGTATAAAATCTTGCTAGTTGCAATGGCGTAATTGCTAAACCATATCCCCAAGACAAAGTGGCCAATTCGAATTGCGACCAACGCTGCCTGTCATGCATCATGCCAGTACTTTCACCAACTAACTCTGTACCTGTATCTTCAGCAAAGCCAACATCAAAGAACTTATCCAGTAGATAATCCTTAGGCACAGACAATGCTAATTTCGTGGTCCCCATGTTCGATGAATGAATCAATATTTCTTCAATGGATAACTTTCCACGGTTAATTGGATCACTTACTCGTCGCCCGCCCAACCTCATCCAACCAGGACTAGTATTGATAACAGAGTTGACTTGTGCCGAACCGAATTCAAGCGCAGTAAGTGCAGTAAGGGGCTTCATGGTTGAGCCTGGCTCATACACATCAGTAATCGCACGATTGCGAAAACGGTGAATAGCAGTGTTTCTTCTATTGTTAGGGTTATATGAAGGGCTATTGGTGATAGCTAATATTTCGCCCGTGTTGGCATTGGCAACAACCACAGAACCTGACGCCGCCTTAAATGCTTGTACCGCCCCTTTAAGTTCTTTATAAGCAATAGCTTGTATACGCTGATCAATACTTAAGGTAATGTCTTTTGCTTGTTCTGATTCTTCTACAGATAAAATCTCAATTTTTCTGCCTTTGGCATCTTTTCTAAAACGCTTCTCTCCGCCCTTACCAGTTAACATATGATCATAAAGACGCTCAATACCTTCAATACCTTTATCATCTACATTGGTAAAACCAACTAAATGCGCGCTAATTTCACCTGTTGGATAGAAACGCTTAGATTCTTTACGTAAATGAATTCCAGGTATTTTTAACTCACGTATGTAGCTTGCCATGGCAGGAGAAATCTTACGTTCTAAATAAACAAACCGTTTTCTTGGGTTTTTAACAATACGTGTAGTTAATTGATTAATATCTTGATCGAGTACATCAGCTAATGCTTGCCAGTGTTCTGACATAGCTAGGGCATTATTATCCATGATTATTTTAGGATCTGCCCAAACCGTTTCAACAGGTACACTTATCGCTAATTCAGCACCATTTCTATCAACAATTGAGCCTCGCTGCACTCTATCGGCATGTACTCTTAATGAGCGCATGTCGCCTTGCTTTTTCAACATTTCAGGTTCAACAATCTGAATGTAAGCACTACGTACCATAAGACCAACATAAATCAAGACGACAACAACCATCACCAAGTAATAACGCCATGCAGCAGTACTTGGTTGGCCATTATTGCCTAATTTTTTGGCTGATTTTATGGTATCGCCTTTGGTCATTTTGTTGCTTATATCTCTGTAAAATTACCATTTAAGGTAAGTTAATAATGACTTCTGATTTTGTATCGGGTCGTTTCATGTTGAGTAATTTTTTCGCTTTACTCTCTATCGCACTATGCTCAGCTAAACTATTTTGCTCTAACAATAAATTGCGCCATTCAATGTTCAATTCATCTCTTTGGCTCAACAGTACTTCTAATTCGCTTGTTGTTTGCCTATTAACATGTGTGTAGTAAATAACTGAAAAAGCTGAAATAACCACTGCTAAGAGTAAAAAATAACTAAAAGCATATCGCGCTATGTCTTGCCATATATCTGTTACTAATGCAGTGCGACTTACTGCCATAATTTACTCTTCTATATGCGCTAATCGCTCTGCAACACGTAAAACAGAGCTTCTTGAGCGCACATTTTCAGTAACCTCTGATTTACTCGGTTTTTGCTTTTTACCCACTAGTTGTAGCTTTTTGCCTTTATGTAACTCTTCTTCACTCACAGGTAAACCGCGAGGCACTTTTTTAGGCTGTGAATGCTTTTTCATAAACTGCTTCACTAACCTGTCTTCTAATGAATGAAAACTAATAACCACTAAACGACCATGTTCAGCTAGTACAGATAATGAAGCAGCAAGGGCCTTTTCAATTTGCTCAAGCTCACTGTTGATATACATACGGATAGCTTGAAAACTTCTGGTTGCAGGATGCTTCTTTATTTCTCTTTGTGGCGCAGCTGTTTTAATAATGCTGGCCAGTTGCCCCGTTCTCTCTATCGCCGTTTCTTCTCGTGCTTCCACAATGGCATTGGCAATTCGCCAAGCATGTTTTTCTTCACCAAAAGTACGTAACACCCAGGTAATATCTTCAACATCTGCGACTGCTAACCACTGTGCAGCCGTTTGCCCTTTTGTCGTATCCATACGCATATCAAGCGGACCATCATTCATAAAACTAAAGCCACGTTCAGCAACATCTAGTTGAGGTGATGACACGCCCAAATCAAGCAAAATGCCATCGACTTTTCTAGTTAAATTGTGCTTCTCTACAATTTCGGCTAAATGAGCAAAGCCCTGATGCTCAATTAAAAATCGTGGGTCATCGCTAAACTTCTCTGCCGCCTTAATTGCTGTAGGATCTCTGTCAATAGCTATGAGCCGGCCTTTGTCAGAAAGTTTTGATAAAATCAAACCAGAGTGTCCACCTCGACCGAAAGTACAATCGATGTAGCAGCCATCTGCATCAATGTCTAAACCATCGACAGCTTCGCTTAGCAATACACTAATATGTGATTTATCAAATTCCATGTTGTTATTTTTATAACCTTTGTTTCGTTGTTATCGCGTTACTAAGTTTTTCGCTTACAGCGATAAATCTAGTAATCTTTCAGTAAGCTCTATTTCACCTGATTGAATTTTGCTAATACCTTGCTGCATTTGGGTTTGCCATGCAGACTCACTCCAAATTTCAAACTTTTTCAGCTGACCCACTAACATAATGCTCTTTTCTAAGCCGGCATGATTTCTTAAAGGGCCATTAAGTAATAGGCGACCATTTTTATCCATATCACAATCAGTCGCATTACCTAGCAATACTTGTTGCAGTAATCTCTCTTGTTGATTCATGCTTGATAGATTGCACAATTTCAGCTCAATCTCTTCCCACTCAGGCAATGGATACAGCAACAAACACGGATGTTGAATATCAACGGTACAGATCATTTTTCCTTGGCAATCAGCAAATAGCTCTTCGCGATACCGAGTAGGTATCGTGATCCTATTTTTACTATCTAATGTAATTGAGCTAGCGCCTCTAAACATAACTGATTATTTTTTATCTGATTTGTTGTTTTTATATCCGATCAAAAGTGGTTATGTGATTAAGATCCACAATTTCCCACTTTTCTCCACATTGATACAGTTTAGTGAACAATGCAAAGCTATGTCAAGCAGATAATAAGGAAAACAATTCGCCTACAACTAGTTTCAATACTAGGAAAATTAAGGCTTTCAAGGAAGTAGATGATATTGTGGAGTTTTGTGGATCTTTAGCGTTAAATTGTGGCAAAAATAAAATTATTTTGCTGCTTTATTTTCTCAGATGAGGTTAAAAGTGTCACCAAAGGTGATTAGCTACCCAAAATTCTATAAGTAAAAATAAAATAAGCCTGATCTGTTAAATCAGGCTTATAGAGTAAACGGCATTATACCTTAACTAAAGTATTATTAGCTAGAGTCAGTGTTAGAATAGGTTATCATCTATAGCAAAGAGAGGTTGGCTACCTGAACGAATGCTCGCAAGTAATGAAAGTCTTCTTGGTAGTAAACGGGCAAAGTAATATCTCGCTGTTAATAACTTGCTCTGATTGAAGTCACTCTCTGACTCTTCGCTTGCCAGAGATACTTGAGCCATTTTTGCCCAAACAAAAGCCATAGCGGTATAGCCAAAGACATGCAAGTAATCATTGGCAGC
>Ga0193960_1000564_pt1 | contig 15352 bp, 14 predicted proteins | sample FB_3_MG_FD_140338 | JGI IMG/M metagenome (GOLD analysis project Ga0193960, IMG submission 140338) | Microbial mat bacterial communities from the Broadkill River, Lewes, Delaware, United States - FB_3_MG | ecosystem: Environmental > Aquatic > Freshwater > River > Microbial mats | place: USA... | reverse complement strand
TTTTTTGTGTTATATTTCCACTCGCTTCTAACAAAATATGTGGATACTTTTCATCTCTAAATATGGCTACCTCTTTTATCTCTTCAGGTGTCATATTATCACACATAATTATATCAGCACCAGCATGCATTGCTTCTTGTACCTGAGAGAATGTTTCACACTCAATCTCTATTTTTGTTACCCAAGAGATTCTTTTTCTTGCTTTCTTTACAAATGCCTCTAAGTTATCTATTGTTTTAAGGTGAGTATCTTTTAACATTAAACAATCATCAAGACCAAGTCTATGATTGATAGCTCCACCAATTCTACTTGCATATTTTTCAAAATTTCTTAACTGTGGTCTAGTCTTTCTTGTATCAAGAAGTACAACATCACTTCCTTCTAATAATTTTGCATAAGAGTTTGCGCTTGTAGCAATACCTGATGCATGTTGTAATAAATTTAAAAATGTTCTTTCACTACTTAATAAAACTGATGCTTTCCCTTCAAGTTCAGCAATAACATCACCTTTAGATACATGTTCGCCATCTTTAATTAAAAACTTACAATCAAACTTTTCTGCTCGCGCTAAAACACGAGCATATTTTACACCTGCTAAGACACCATCATCTTTTGCAATAACACGAGCTGTAAATCTACCTTTTGGTGCTATATCAAAAAATAGATCCCCTCTACCATTATCTTCTATAATTGCATTTTTTACAAATTTTCTTATATTAATACCCATAATTACACCTCAAACATTCTATTTAATGCAATTTTTGCATATTTTTCTGTTTCTTCAGGAATAATGATTTCATTTTCAAAAGTTCCATTTTTAATTGAAATTAAATTGTTATATAAGTCTTCAAGTACTGTTTCATTCATTGTTGGACATTCTGGTTTTGTTGAACTTAAAACAAAAGTGTTTTTAGGACGAAGTCTATTTACCATATTAAACTCTGTACCAACAGCTACTTTTTGATCTGGTGAAATCTCTTTTGTAATATAATTAATAAGTTGAGAAGTTGAACCAGAAAAATCTGCTTTAGCTACAATTGCTGGATCACATTCAGGGTGAACAGCAATTAAAATATCTGGATATTTTTCTCGATAGAAATCTATATCATCAGTTGTAAATAATTGGTGTACAGAACAAAAACCATTAAAACAAATTATATCAGATTTTACTACATCCTCAATATCATCAATACCAACAACTGATGATTTTAAATTCATCTGATTTGCAAAGTTTTGTCCTAAACATCTATCTGGAACAAAAAAGATTTTTTTACCACTTTCTAAACCTCTTGTGATAATTTTAAATGCATTAGAACTTGTACAAACTAATCCACCCATTTTTCCAACTTCAGCTTTTACTTCTGCAGATGAATTAATATATGTAATAGGTAAAATATCTTCATTTGCTATTCCTGCATCATTTAATGTTTTTAAATTATCTTTAAAATATTGAACATCAATCATTTTAGCCATAGCACAACAAGCAATTTTAGGCATCATAACTCTTTTTTCTGGAGCAAGTACTTTTAGACTTTGTCCCATAAATCCAACTCCACAAAAAATTATATTTTTTTGTGGTGCTGCCATACCTCTTTTTGCGAGTTCTAAACTATCACCTGTAATATCTGCCATTTCAAATACTTCATCTTTCTGATAAAAGTGTGCAACAATAGCAACATCTAGTTCTTTTTTTAATTTTTCAATCTCTTCTTTAAAATTCATCTGATTTATTTCCTAAACTTTTCTATATGTGTAAATATATCAAATTATTGGTTATATATAGATATTTTTAATCATAATTTACTCTTTGATTATATATCTTTGTTACCTTTGCTCCTAAGATTTTTTTTCTAGTAACATACTAAATAAGCTTCTAATTAAATGTTAATTATGAATAAATTAATATTTAGATAAAATACAGCAATTAATAAAAAGGAATTTTATGGACTTTTTTACAAATCCAAACATTATATTTTATATTTTAGCTTATCTCGTTGGTTCAATTCCATTTGGACTATTACTTGCAAAAAAATATGCAGGAGTTAATGTACAAGAATCAGGTAGTAAAAGTATTGGTGCTACAAATGTTTTAAGAGTTGTTAAACAAACAAATCCATCTTTAGCAAAAAAACTTGGAATTGCAACTGTTCTTTTAGATGCTATTAAGGGTGTAGTTGTACTTTTAATTGCAATAGTATATGGGATGAGTTTTGAAACATTATGGGCTATTGCTGTTATCTCTGTTTTAGGACATTGTTATAGTATATATTTAAGCTTTGAAGGTGGCAAGGGTGTAGCAACAGGTCTAGGTGTATTTTTAGTGCTTATTCCTATCCCTACTATTATCGGAGCATTAGTTTGGGGTTTTTGTGCAAAGGTTCTTAAGATTTCCTCTATCTCTTCTTTATTAGGTCTTATAGGTGTAGTTATATCAGCAATTATTTTGGATGATGGTTTAGGTATTAATTCCAATGCACCAATGTATATAATCACTTTTATAATTTTTTATAAACATATTCCGAATATTGTAAGACTTATAAAAGGTGAAGAGGGAAAAGTTGCTTAAAGAAAAAAAACTTATGAAAGTATCTATTCATAGTTTAACATTTAAAACTATTATAGGTATATTACCTTTTGAAAGAATTACGAAACAAAAAGTTATTTTAGATATTTTTTTTGAATATAAATTTTCTAAAAAAGAAAAAAACTTTGTGGACTATAGCCATGTTGCAAAGATGGCAAAACAAATTATGAAAAAAGAAAAATTTGAGTTAATCGAAGATGCTTTATTATATTTAGAAAAAGCTTTAAAAGCTAAATTTAGTATCTCTAATTTGTATATAACTATAACTAAACCTGATATTTTAAAGAATTGTGTTGTAAGTGTTGGCTATTAACGGTTACTTAATTATATAATTAAGTAACCCCATCTTCTAGACTAAATCTAAAAAATCACTTTTGTAAATCAAAATTTCTTTTGAATTTTTATTGTAAATAAATCTTTTATCACCAGCTTTGACTTTCTCTAAAATAATACTTTTTGTTTGAGCATCAGTTTTATTATGCTCACGCATAAAAATAAAAAAATCTTTTAGTTCCATAAACTCCATACTTTCTACTGGAGCAATATGTGTGTTTTCTTTTTTTTCTTGAGTTTGTTGTTCTTTATGGTCAAGTCTATATATATTTCGCATCTCATTAAATGCACTCTTTAAAAGGTCAACTTCACTTTGAAAAACTTGTAAAACTTGTGTTTGATTTTTGTCTAAACGCTCAATCTCACTTGTATACTGCTTTTTCATAAATTTGATTGTTTTTTTTAAAAGATGGATTTGTTGATCTTTAGATTCTATTATTTTTTCTTCTAAAAGTTTATAATTATTAGTTGCTGTATCAGATAAAGAGGAAGAATTTTGTGTTTTAGTCTGGGTAGTTCCATCTACATAAACAAAAATCTTTCCATCTTTTTTTATAGATTCAAGTTGCCCTTTTTTTATACGGTAATGTATCCCTTGTAGAGATAATCCTAAAATTTGAGCTGCTTCATTACTTGAAACTAATTTTTTCAAAACATTATGTCCTATTTATTATCTTCACTATCTATTTTTATAACAGTATGTACATTTCCTCGAGGATTATAATCAGCTGTTAATTTCATCTTTTTAGGTTTTAAATTAGCCATTAGTGTATCATAAATTTCATTGGCACTATTTTCATGAGAAATATGTCTATACATAAATGAATTAATATATAGTTTGATAGCTTTTAATTCTACAACTTTATCACTTGGAACATACTCTATACTAATCGTAGCAAAATCTGGATATCCACTTCGTGGACACAAACACATAAACTCTGGTAAATCAATATTTATAGTATAATTTTTTTCGTGTTGATTTGGCCAATAGTTTTCCTCAGCATTTATATCGAATTCTCGAATCTCTTTTTCACCATATTTCATACATTATTCCCTTTAATATCTACTTTTAAGTTCATTATACAAAAAATTATGTTAAATTCACATAATTATAAATGAAGAGGTTTTGAATGGATATTTTGACAATTATTGTCGCAACACTATTTGTAGCATTAGTGTTAAGTTTAATCTTAAAGAAGATTAATGTATCGCCAATAGTTGGTTATATTTTTACAGGGATGATAGTAGCATTTTTTGTCGATGTAGCACACCTCAATCAAGATCATATCGCTCATATTGCAGAATTTGGTATTGTATTTTTAATGTTTACAATCGGTCTAGAATTTTCACTTCCACATCTAAAACAGATGAAAAAAGAAGTTTTTGTTTTCGGAACTTTACAAGTGGGTGTAACAACTCTTATATTTACCTATATTTCAAATATTTTATTTAGCCTTGATATGAAAACATCAATTATTATAGGTTCTGCTTTAGCTTTGTCTTCAACTGCTATTGTATTAAAAACTTTAAATGAAAATGGTGATATACATAGACCTTATGGGAGAAATAGCGTCGGTATTTTAATCTTTCAAGACTTAGCGGTAATTCCTATTTTACTTATGATAACTATCTTAGCTGATACATCAGTTTCTATTGAAGAGATGCTTTTAAATACTTTTTATTCTGCAATTATCGTAGGTATTATTCTCTTTATTTTAGGAAAGTATATTATTCAATTATTTCTAGCTTATGTTGTTGATACTAAAATTGAAGAGTTATTTATCTTATCAATTATCCTTATAGTTTTAAGTTCTGCATTGTTAGCACATACTTTTGGTTTCTCTTATTCACTAGGGGCATTTATAGCTGGTATGTTAATTGCAGAAACAAAATATAAGTACCAAATAGAAGCCGATCTTGTTCCTTTTAGAGATATCTTGCTTGGAGTATTTTTCATCTCTGTTGGTATGCAAGTAAATTTCACTACAGTAATTGATAATTTTTTTACTATTACTGGATTAACTGCGATTATCTTAGCTATAAAAGTGGTTATAATTTTTGCCATTCTTCGATTTTTCAATTCAACAAGTAGATCATTTAAAACTGCACTTACCCTTGCTCAGGTAGGAGAATTTTCATTTGCCGTTCTAGCCTTAGCAAGTACAAATCAACTACTAGATAGTCAACTAAATCAAATTATGATTTCTGTTGTTATTTTGTCTTTATTATTTACATCATTAGTGATTCGTCATGTACGAAGATTTGTTAAATTTTTCCATAAAGAAGGACAAGATATCATAGAAGAACCAGTTATGACAAATGCTGGTATAAAAGATCATATTATTGTATGTGGTTATTCACTCTTAGGTCAAAAACTTGTAAAAAAACTCAAAGCTGTAGGTATAAATTATGTTGCTATTGAACATGAAAGACAACATGTAAAAGAGGGACATGCAAAAGGAGATATCGTATTTTTTGGAAATGCTGCTTCTAAAACAATGCTCAATTCTTTATTTATAAAAGATGCTATAGGTGTAATTATCGCGATTGATAACGATGAAAAAATACGATTAATCACCCAAGCAATAAAAAATATTGACCCAAATATCTCAGTAACTGTAAAAATATCACACGAATCACAATTTGAAGATTTTGCAGATTTAAATATAGATGCATTTGTACACGAATATGAACTAGTAGCAAGAAGACTGATTGAAAAAGCTACTCGATGTAAATTAAAATAAAGGTATTATAATAAATGGCAAGTTATAAATATGAAGTAGAGAACGATTTAGAATTGGAAGAACCAAAAAAATATAAAGTATTATTACTTAATGATGATTTTTCAACAATGGAATTTGTAATTGAAATACTGACTAAAGTATTTAGAAAATCTCTTGAAGAATCAGAAACAATAATGCTAGATGTTCATAATAATGGAAAAGCAATTTGCGGGATTTATACAAAAGAGATTGCACTAACTAAAGTTGCGCAAGTAAAAACAATGGCAAGAAAAGCGAAATTTCCATTAAAAGCAATTGCACAAGAGGAATAAAATATGATAAGCAAAAAATTACAAAAAGTATTTACAGATGCTGTAAATTATGCTCGTGCTAATAATCACGAATATATTACAACTGAACATATCTTTGTCTATTTACTAAAGTCTGAATCAATCAAAAATCTATTATTAGAGATGCAAATGGATATTGATTTTTTGTATACACAATTAAAAGATTATATTTTAAAAAATACTCCTCAGTATCCAGAAGATCTAATAAATGAAGATCCTTTAGAAACTGTAACACTCACTCATACTATTGAGCAAATGATTTCACACTCTTCACTATCGGGAAAATCGGAATCTACTGTTGAAGATATGTTTGTTTACATTTTAAAAGATGAAAAAGCTTACTGCACATATCTTCTGCAACAGCAAGGATTAGAAAGAGTAGATATTTTAGAAGAGATAAGTCATGGAGAATCTTCATCCGAGGAAAGTGAAGAGTTTGACGAGATTGAATTTAAAGAGCTTGATAAAAAAAAGCTAAAAGACGAAACTCCTTTAGAGCAAAATAGCGTCGAATTAGTAGCCATTGCATTAGATGGTAAAATAGATCCTGTTATCAATAGGGAAAAAGAGATTAATAGAGTTATTGAAATTTTAGCTCGCAGAAAAAAAAATAATCCTATTTTACTAGGAGAAACGGGTGTAGGAAAAACTGCTATTGCAGAAGGTTTAGCGTTAGCAATAGCCAATAAGGAAGTGCCTGAATTCTTATCCGAAGCTAAAGTATATTCACTTGATATGGGTTCTATGCTTGCAGGTACTAAATACCGAGGAGATTTTGAAAAGAAATTAAAAGCTGTTTTAAAAGAGGTAAGTAAAAAGAAAAATGCTGTTTTATTTATCGATGAGATACATACTGTAGTGGGTGCAGGTGCTGTTGGTGGCAGTACTATGGATGCTTCAAATATCTTAAAACCTATGCTTAGCTCAGGTAAACTAAGAGTTATTGGTGCAACGACATATGAAGAGTATAGAAATGATTTTGGGAAAGACAAAGCTTTTAGTAGAAGATTTGCTAAAGTTGAAGTAAATGAACCTTCAATTGACGACTGTATAGTTATCTTGCATGGTCTAAAAAATAAATATGAAGAGTTTCATGGAGTTACTTACTCAGATGAGAGTTTAAAACTTGCAGCAGAGTTAAGCAAAAAATTTATCAACGATAGATTTTTACCAGATAGTGCTATTGATGTTATCGATGAAGTTGGTGCAACGATCAAGCTAGAAAAAAGCTCTAAAAAAAATATCAAAATCACTGCTAAAGATGTAGAAAAAACTATATCTAGTATCGCTCAAATTCCACCAAAAACAGCTACATCATCAGACTTATCTCTTCTTAAAAAACTACAGACTAATTTACAAAAAAGAGTTTTTGGACAAGATAGTGCGATTGAAACTATTGTAAAAGCTATCAAAATCAACCGTGCGGGAATGGGAGTGGAAAATAAACCTGTAGGTAGTTTCCTTTTCACTGGAAGTACAGGTGTGGGTAAAACTGAAGTTGCTAAAGAGTTAGCAAATGTTATGGGTATCCACTTTGAGAGATTTGATATGAGTGAATATGGTGAAGCACATACAGTAAGTAGACTTATTGGTGCACCTGCTGGTTATGTAGGATATGAAAAAGGTGGTCTTCTAACTGAAGCTATCAAAAAACATCCACACACAGTTTTATTACTCGATGAGATCGAAAAAGCGCATCCAGATTTAATGAGTTTATTACTACAAGTTATGGATAATGCAACTCTAACAGATAACAACGGAACAAAAGCAGATTTCCAAAATGTTATTCTTATCATGACTTCAAATCTAGGTGCTACTGGGGCGAGTGTTATGGGATTTGCCAAAGATGATGGAATCAATGAAGATAAAGCAGTAAAAAAATTCTTCGCTCCAGAGTTTAGAAATAGACTTGACGCTACTGTAAAATTCATCTCATTAACAGAACCTATTCTTATAAAAATCGTTGCAAAGTTTATTAAAGATTTAGAAGATAGTTTATCTGATAAAAATATCAAAATCACTCTTTCAATGAAAGCTAAAAAAGAGTTAGCAAAATTAGGGTATGATAAACTCATGGGTGCGAGACCATTACAAAGAGTGATTTCTGATAAGATTAAAATACCACTTACTGATGAAATTTTATTTGGAGAATTAAAAGATGGGGGATCTGTAAAAATAGATTTTACTAAAGAAGAGTTTACTTTTGCATACGCAAAATTAGAAGTCTAAACACTTCTAATTTTAAAAAACTTAAAAGGATTAAAAGTTTTTATATAGTTATTATCTTTGTTAAATTTCGTATTGTAATTATAGGAAACGAAAATGAAGTGAAAATGAAATAATTATTTATCGTAAATTTTATTTGAGATTATATGGGGAGTAAGTACTCCTCCCAGATACCTAAACACACTACAGTTAAAAGTTCCTTGCTGTATTCCTACCCTGGGGAGTTGCCTTCAAAAGCAGTTGTAAAGGTCTAAGAGAAGCATTCAAAATACAATATATTTTCAATGCTTATCTTGTAATTAGAATGAGATTTTAATAGAATTACTATTAAAATCTCATTAAGCGATTAATATCCACTTATTTGAACATAAGTACTAATCACTTCTAACAATGGATCGATATAAATAACTGTTGATATTGTTAAAAATACTGTGATTCCTACTAGTGTTTTTGTAGAGTTACTAGAGTTTTCCATAAATTTGACAAAGTTATTTTGTTCTGCATCTTTTAAAAACATATACACTATTAGTTTTAAATAATAATACGCTGCAATTGCAGAGTTAAGAGCCATGATAAGTGCCAAGATAATATAATCAGCATTTATAGTTGCACTTAACAAAAACATCTTACCCCAAAATAAACTAAATGGAGGAATCCCTGCAAGACTTAACATAAATAAACCCATGATAACAGCACCAACAGGAGATATTTTTACAAATCCTGCAAACTTTTCAAAAGGATGATCTGTGCTATATCCATAACTATTTTTACTTCTATTTATCCATAACATTGCAAACGCACCAAAATTTGTAAATGCAAATAAAATCCAATATAAAAACAACCCTTCAGTTGCTTGTGAAGTTCCAACTAAAATAGCTCCCATCACAAAACCGGCATGGGAGATAGAAGAAAATGCCAACATTCTTTTCACATCTTTTTGTACAAGTGCTGCCATATTTGGAATTGTCATTGTTAAGACAACTATTATATATAAAATTACTTCTACCCATCTATTCTCAACACTAATGAATATTTCAAAGAAACGCAATGCAACTACAAAAGTGGCTATTTTTGGTACTATAGACATATATCCAGCTAAGGCAGAATTCGAGCCTTCATAAACATCTGGTGCCCAAGTATGAAAAGGAACTAAAGATAATTTGAATCCTAAACCACCTAAGATAAATACAACACCAAGTAAAATAAATGGGTAGTTTGTAAAATCATTTGCAACCAAACTTGCTGATATTTGACCTAATTCTATAGATCCAGTTAAAGCATAAAATATCATAGAACCAAATGCTATAAAAGCAGCTGCAAGTGCACCCATCGTAAAATACTTGATTGCTGCTTCTGTTGACTTATCTCTATTATGCATAGCTATTAAAGTATAAAGTGCCAAGGATGCAGTTTCAAGTCCTACAAAAATTAATATTAAATTATCACTTGCTACCATAAACTGAAAACCAGCTACCATAAATAAAAATAAAGCAAAATATTCTGGATATTTATACTCATGAAATCGTTGCTGTGATAAGGTTAACAACACAAATAATGCCGATGAAATTAAAATAATAATTTGAGTAAGAACCGCTATCCCATCTACTAGCATAACATCAAAAAATCCTCGTGTCATACCACTATATCCTATAACGGTACCTAGGTCAATAATCAAAACTAAAATAGTCAACATCACATAGAGTGATTTATGTAAGTTTTTAACTGCTAAATCAATACATAAAATAACCAATGCACCAATGATTGCAACCATCATCGGTAATAGTGTTGGGATATTTAATTCTTCTAAATTTATTGAGATTGGTTCAATCATTATTTCATCTCCCCTATTGAATTAACAGAAGCAATTGTTGCTTTTGAAGTAGGTTCAACTGATTTTAAGTACATCACTTGAACTAACTGTTTTACAGAGTTATCTACCGGTTCTAAGATAGGTTTTGGATGTACTCCTAGATACACTACTAAAAATACCAAAGGAATTAATGCACTTATTTCTCTACCAGATAAATCTTTTAATTTTTCATTTATAGGATTTGTAATAGGTCCATAAAATGTTTTTTTGTATAAAACCAACATATACACAGCACCTAAAATAATAGTCATACCTGCTAATCCAGTTAAAAGCGGTGATACTGCAAAAAAGCCAAGTAAAGATAAAAATTCTCCAACAAAACCAATAGTAAGAGGAAGTCCTACAGATGCCATTAGCATGATTCCAAAAACTGTCGCATACATAGGCATCACTTTAGCTAAGCCTCCAAATTCATTCATCATTTTTGTTCCAGTTCTATCATAAATAACACCAACCAAAATAAACAGTGCTCCAGATACGATACCATGTGAAACCATTAAAAATATTGAGCCACCAATACCTTCTACATTTAATGCAAAAATACCTAGAATAATAACACCCATATGAGATACTGAACTATACGCTATAACTTGTTTGATATCCTCTTGAGCATAAGCAACCATGCCAGTATAAATAATAGCTATAATTGCTAAAATAGCCATAGGGATCATAAAAGAAACACTGGCATCCGGAAATAATGGCAATGAAAATCGTATAAATCCATACGTTCCCATTTTAAGTAAAATAGCAGCAAGTATTACAGAACCAATTGTTGGTGCTTGTCCATGTGCATAAGGAAGCCATGTATGAAATGGTACCATTGGCACTTTTATTGCAAAACCTAAAAAGAATGCTGCAAACAGCCACATTTGCATATCAATAGGAAGAATCAACATATTCCAGTCCATCAGACTAAAACTCCAATTTCCTGTTGCTTGAAAATATACATACCCTAAATATAACATACCAACTAGCATCACTAATGAACCAGTAAATGTATATAAAAAGAATTTAACCGCTGCATAAATTCTTCGCTTACCTCCCCAAGCTCCTACAATATATAACATAGGAACTAATGATAATTCCCAAAAAACATAAAATAATATTACATCTAAAGCTAAAAATACACCAACCATCGTCATCTCTAAAAATAACACTGTAATGACTAGATGTTTTAAATCTCGTTTTTCAGTTAATCCTATTAAAGATATCATTGTCATAAAAGTAGTCATTAAAACTAAAAATAAAGATATTCCATCTATTCCTAGATTATAAGATATTCCATATTGTGATATTAAAGGTATAAATTCAGTAAATTGCATCCCGGCATTTGTATTATCAAAATTCATCCATAAATAACATGAAAGTATAAACTCTATTGTTGTTACCGTTATTGCATATGTCCGTATAGAATTTTTAGCTACTAAAAAACCTAATACTGCTGCAAATGCTGGGAAAAATATTAAAATTGATAAAATGTGTTCCATATATCTCCTTTCCTTATCTCAAATTACTAAAAACGACGCTATAAACTAGTACCAAAATCAACAGTATTAAAATACCAAATCCCATCCATTTTAATGATTTTGATAGGTTACCACTTTGCATAGAAGTACCAACTTCTGCGCCATCAATAACTCGAGCGGCAACACCATCTACAATTGCATCAATAATTTTTATGTCAACTACTTTCCACGAGAATTTGGATAATAATAAATAACCTTTACAGACTACTAGATCCCAAAAGTGAGGTAAATAGTATTGGTTAACTAATAATTTATAAAAGAAATTATTTTGAAATTTACTTCCATAATATTCACCATCTTTATTATATTTAAAGACAGCTAGAGCAATACCAGCTAACGCTATCGCTGTAGTAACTGCTATAAGAGTATAGATAGTATTAGGTAATACATGAACATTGAGTAGTGGTAAAACATGAGTCACCATACCTACAAATTGATGCTCTAACCAACCGGCACTTATAGCCAAAATAGCCAATGGTGTCATCGCTGCGATTACAAAAGTATATGTTTCATGTGGGTGTTTTTCTTCAGTATTATATTTTTCTTTTCCATAAAATACATACATAATAAGTCTAAACGAATAAAATGCTGTAAGTCCTGCTGTTATCCATAACACAGCCCATAAAATATATGAGTGTGTTCCAAACGCAACTTCAAGAATTAAATCTTTTGAAAAGAATCCAGCAAGTGGAAATATTCCAGCAAGGGCAACAGAAGCAACAATCATGATTAATGCTGTCTGTGGCATATGTTTTTTTAAACCACCCATTTTTTTGATATTAATCTCATTACCCATTGCATGCATAACATTACCTGCACCTAAGAATAATACAGATTTAAAAAAGGCATGGGTTGCCAGATGAAATAAAGCTACCCAATAAGCACCAAGTCCAACAGCTACAAACATATATCCAAGTTGAGATAGTGTAGAAAAAGCAATAATTTTTTTCATATTAGTTGCAACTAAAGCCATCAAAGCAGCCCCAATAGCTACAAAAGCACCAAGACAAGCTATAAAGTATCCCACTTCAGGAACAACTATAAAAATCTCGTTCGCTCGAATAACCAAATATACTCCAGCTGTTACCATAGTAGCTGCATGAATAAGAGCCGAAACAGGTGTAGGACCTTCCATCGCATTTGCTAACCATGTATTAAATGGAAATTGTGCTGATTTACCCATCGCACCTATAAATAAAAATACCGAAATAGTTACTATAGTTTCACTAGGTAATGTTCCTATTTGAGCAAATACAGTGTTATACTGAAGACTTCCTATATTCCAAAAAATCATAAAAATACCAATAAGCATAGCTAAATCGGCAACTCTATTCATAATAAACGCTTCATTTGCAGCCCAAGATGGAGATATAGCAGAATGACTTGATAATGTAGAGTATGGAGACTCATTTATATTTTTTGATTTTTCAATATCTTTTTTATGATACCAAAAACCAATAAGTCCCCAAGAACATAATCCAACACCTTCCCATCCTATAAAGAGTCCTGCAAAGTTATCAGACATAACCAAAATCATCATTGAAAAAACAAAAGCCGATAACCAAGCAAAAAATCTATTAAAACTTACATCATGATTCATATAACCAATAGAGTGAATATGTACCATCGTAGATACAAGAGTAACCACAACCATCATAATAATACTTACTTGATCAACTACAAAACCAAAAGGGATATTTACATTTCCTATTACTATCCAATCCATCATATTCACATGAACTACTTGACCTGTAGTGTACACATAATAAAGTAAATTCAACGAAGCGATTAATGAAACAGATAAAAGTCCAGAACTGATAATTCCTATTGATAGTTTCTTTTTTGTATTTCCAAATAATGCAGCAATCAATGCCCCTACAAGTGGAGTGAATAATGCGATATATAAATATTGTTCCATCATTATCCTTTCATACTTTTTAATGTATCTAAGTCAATAGAATTATGTCGTTTATACCATAATACTAACAATCCTAATCCAACAGCTACTTCACTAGCAGCAACTGCAATGATAAAAAATGCAAACATTTGACCTGTCAAATCTCCATGAAATTTAGAGATTGCAGCCATACCAATATTTACAGCATTTAGCATAATCTCTGTAGAAAAAAATAACATCAATAAATTTGTTCTTCTAAAAACACCATACATACCAATCATAAAGATAATTGTACTAAGGATTAAATAATCATTTAAAGTAATACTCATTTATTGTCCTTTGTTTCTGTTTTTTCTCTTTCTTGAATAAGTTTATCAACTTCTTGTTCACTTAACTCTGTAATTGACACATCCATTTTTTTACCTGCTAATATAATTCCACTAATCATAGCCACTAGTAACATTACAGCCGCTAGCTCAAAAGGAACAAGATATTTAGTAAACAACACAACTCCTACATCTTGAGTATTTCCATCAATTGTTCCATATAATTCTGCTGCCATACCTACTGGATATTGAGCTGTTATATTAGCACTTATTATAGGAGCTACAAAAATTATTACAATAATTAAAGCGATCATCCCTGTAAGTAAAAATGTTAATCTTGGATTTGTAGGTGACTCTTTGATCTCTTTAATCGAATCAAAAAACATCATTCCAAAAGAATACAATGCCATTACAGCACCTGTATATACTACAATTTGTACAGCACCTAAAAATTCAGCACCTAATAAAAAGAAAAAGGCTGAGATAAATATCATACCTGCTGCTAATGCACTTAATGCATAGAGTGCATTTTTTGTGGTTACTGTTATTATAAACATTGCTATTGTTAAAAAAGCAAATAGGTAAAAAGCTACTACTTCAAACATATATTATCCTTAATACGCTAGTGGAGTTTTTTTGATTCGTTCATCAGCATCAGGTGAAACTGCTCCGAAACCTTGATACTCTAATTGTTGTTGAAGTTCCGCAAATGGTGTATGCATATCTTCTTTAAGAACAAAATGTTCTCTTTGTTCACTTGCATTTTCATATCTACCACCATGTACGATTGCTAATTCTGGACAAACTTCGGCACAATAACCACAAAAAATACATCGTCCAAGATTTATAGTATATTCCATAACTTCTTTTCTTGATTCTTCGTCTATTTTAGTATCCATTCGAATACAATTAGCTATACAAATTTTTTCGCAAAGACCACAACCAATACACCTTGTAGTTCCACTTTCTAATAATACTAGTAGTTTATGTACTGCTCTATATCGTGGGCTTATTGGTAATTTTTCAATTGGATACTTTGTATTGTGAGATTCATTGTTAAAAATCACACCTTTCATAATCTTAAAAGTGATTCCAAGACCTTTAAATAACTCTAAACTAAATCCTCTATCAACTATCTGTTTGAATTTATCCCAACCTGTTTTGGGATACTCTTCAATATCCATCATAATATAGTCTTGACTACCTATATTTCTCTCTCTTAAATCTTTGAAACTCATTTTTAAGCCTCCTATATCATAACTATAGCAGTTAATAAAATATTTAGTAACGCTAATGGCATAAGAATTTTCCAACACAACCACATAAGTTGATCTGGTCTAACATGTGGCCACGATGCTCTTACCCATAAAAATAAAAATATTAAAAACATAACCTTTAATATAATTGCAATTCCACCAGGAATAAACCATAAATCGTTAAATCCACCTAAAAACATTAAAACTGTTACAAAAGAAACAGTAAATAAATTTGCATATTCACCTATAAAAAACATACCC
>Ga0193960_1000561_pt1 | contig 15406 bp, 30 predicted proteins | sample FB_3_MG_FD_140338 | JGI IMG/M metagenome (GOLD analysis project Ga0193960, IMG submission 140338) | Microbial mat bacterial communities from the Broadkill River, Lewes, Delaware, United States - FB_3_MG | ecosystem: Environmental > Aquatic > Freshwater > River > Microbial mats | place: USA... | reverse complement strand
AGCGAATAACAGGTAAGAGAAAACCCTATCGGCAATTGTGAGAGCTGGCCAATAGGGTTTATATTTTGAAAAACTATGAAATGCAATTTTGCTATCGTGACGCTCTCACCTGTCATTCAATACACAAATGTAATGCTTTTATTTGAGGTGTGCAAATTTATATTTATCCTTCATGGGCCATTTGATCGTTACCCGCACATTTCCCAGAGCAATATTTATTTGTTTTTCTATCAACAAACTTCCTCCATCCTGTTCTGCTGTATGGGTCAGACTTACTGTTTTGGAATATAATTTCGTGCGACACTGATTTTTTTTCATGAACAATCTTGCCGCAATAAGCACATCTTATGTGTCCATTATTCAACAACCATTCATTATGCTTCTTTTTTTCATCAAATTCACTAAGTCTTGCGTCTGCTTTGATTGGGCAAATAAACCACGACGAATTACTTTTAATTAACTCCTCTAATCTAAAACCAGTAGATACCGAACCTGGATTTGTATATCTTTTGCACCCAAATGATATTTTATTTGAATCAAATACCAGTGCTCCATTCTGTATTCTCTCGACAAGTCCAATTAGACTTTTCAATTCATTTCTTGTTGGCTTTTTACCGGAATACCATGTAAGACATCTATCTTTTAATTCATAATTATAGTGAATATTTGTTATCTGATACTCACACACGCCGTTTTCAATTCGATATGCCTTATCGTAATCCATTTTATTTATGTTGGAATTAATGAATTCATTTTCCAATGATTCAAGCAGCCCCTTGTAATGATTCCATTTCTCTAAATTAGTTCTCATTTCAGTTATTTTTAGTTATTAATTTCCACTAAGTACGTCATTTAAACCGACCCAATAAAATTATTCGATATGTTGTGTAACATGTTTCCGGATAACTCGAATTGTCTTATTAGTTGTAGATTTGTTGGAGTATTAATTAAAGCTTATAAAATGAAATTAACCAACTTAGAGAATCGAATACTAAAACAAATTGCAGTTACCACGCCATACATGTTTAGTGAGTGTAAGTTTGTTTATGAAAGATGTAAATCGTTTGATAAGACCATCGAAGTACTGGAGATGGCTTGCGCTCACGGCATGAGCTACACCTCTATACTGACAATTATGAAGCTTTAGTAAACAGTTAGACTTAAGGAATGTTAACCAAATAAAAGAGAGATGGCACAATTTGAAAGATTAGAAATAGGTAAACTTTCTTTAGTTCAAGAGACTGAAGATGGTCGAATAAGACAAATAGGATTAACAAAAGAACAAAGCGATATGCTTCAGATTATGGTTGCTATAATAAGTAAAGAAAACCCCATCGTTCAAATGGGTGAGGAGTATGATTTAAAACTAAGAATAGAACATTAATAAACCAAAAACCCCGACAATCTCGGGGTTTTATTCTATACTAAATCGATTTCAGGAGTTATCCCGAACTGATCTTGAATACTTGTTACTGGCTGTTTCCACAATGGATCAGTTAATAAGCTAACATCTAATCCGGCAGCTTCCCATTTGGCATATACTGAAGCATTGGCTGCGACAAGTGTTTCCTGCACCTCTTTAGGATCTTTCTGAATCTGTCTAACTTTCTTTAAATCCACAATCAGCTTATTACCTTTGCCATCATCCAGGAACTCGCTAATCTGCTCACAATACATTTGCTTAAGCGGAATGGTTGTATTTAGAGTAAATGATTTTTCAGCCATTTCATATACAGTGCCGTATGCGCTCGCATCCTCAGATACTAGCGGGATAGGTAAGCCATACATTAAGGCTAAAACCTTTCTTGAGTCCTTAGAAGTTTCTAAGATATTCAAATCGGCAGGTGTTTTCGATATATCATGGACATTAACATTAGCACCTGTAAATCTTATACCACCTTTAAGGTCTGGATTATTTAATCCTTCCTGCATATTCTTGCCTTGCTCTGGCGTGTATGATCCTGATTCGTTAGCCGAAACAAGATAGTTGGCTCCTTTATTCCCAAATGATGTAATATCCATATCATGCCCTTGCTCCATCTTCTTTAAAAGCTTTGAAGCTGTGATAAGCTTAGACGTTGCGTGTTGTGTAATGGCAGGATCTACAACCGATCCCATCGTGATTTTAACATCTTCTAAATCTAGCTCAGTAGTTTGATTGTAAGTGTTTACAACCTTTGTAATCGCTCCAAATTCATCAAGCTTAAACGACACATATTGCCCTTGAATAACCTTTAAGAACTCAGCCTTACCCCTGTTTAAGGCAACACCCATGGTCCCACCATGAATCACAACTTCATCAAATAAGCACCATTGAAGAATAAAATCTCTCTCGAACTGAGAGCCTGTCTGAATATAGTTAGGTGAATGTAACAGCTTGGCCTGCTCGGGTGGAGTCTTTAAGTCCTTGCCATCCTTATCTACCCATTTAGTCGGTATAGAGACAAAGTTATCAACAACCTTATCAATCACTAATCTAGTTTCTGATCCATTAGTATAGGCCGATGGTATCTCTGATCTCTTATAAGGTCCAGAATCAATTATCTTACCACCGAAAAATAATGTGCTAAAGAAGTTCGTTTGTCCGCTTAATAACGTGTTGAAGGCCGCTTTAATATTTAGTTTCATATTATAATATTTTGTATATACGCTATAAAGATACTAAAATATGTTGTATAACACATTGATAGATTTTAAGGTGCTAATTTTTAAATGTAGATTGCAGAAGTTTAAACCAAATAAATAAAGAGATATGAAATTATACAAAGTTTGCAATAACTATCATAATTTAGTTGTTGAAGTCGAGATTATCAGTACTGATGGGGAGTCGTTTGTTTACATTATGGATCTTGGGCATAAGAAAATAGAAATGACTAGACTTTTGATTCCAGAAAAACACAGTCCTAACGGATCAACATATTTTATATCTAAGAATGATGCTTATGAATTCAGAAGAAATAAAATTATTAAAAGTATTGAAGCTTTTGAGCGAAAGATCGAAAAGTGTCGTGAAGCCTTAATGCAATGCGATTCATGACAAGCCAAAAACCCCGCCAATCTCGGGGTTTTCTTTTTTATAATACCCAGTCTTGGACAGTCTTAGTGTTAACCATCACGTTATAACGGATACCATCTAATAGGTGGTTGTAAGCATCAATAGGCTTTTCGCTCTTCTTATCATCCCACACATAATTATTTAGTTCTTTAACTAGATTTGTAGATTTAGGATCAACTATAAGTTCGTAGTCTTGCATTATCTTAATACCATTCACAATCGAGCCGGCACCCTTCTTGCATGGCCTAATATTTAAGTTATGGGCAGTTCTTAGGTCTGATATCAAACGCTGTTCTGCATTATCTGCGATTATCTCTTTATCTCCGCATTTATCATTCAATACACCGCCTAACTGAGCCGTTCCCATGCCATTCTTATAGAGTTCTTCTTTGAGGTAAATCTTCATGTGTTTATTATCCACATACACCCTTGTAAGAGCATCAGGATCTACACTAAACCCAAAGTCTAGGCCATAACTATAATCTACATCTATAGGAAATTCACCATAGCGCCAATTATCAAATATAACACCCTCCGCTTTATCAAGCCAACCACCTAAAATAATATGATTGTATTTCTTTGGGTTCTCATCTCTTATGCGCTCTACTTGCTGAATAAACGACTCGCTTAAGTTTTCTATATTATCTCTATAGTCGGTATGGATATATGTTACATTGTCCTTAATGCAATTAGAACCTTCCTGGACTCCTTTGTTCAAAAAGAATCGTTTATATATCCAATGCTCTTTAGTGGTTGGATTCAATATAAGAATGACAATATTCTTTTTCCCCTTCTTCCTGATAGACATATCGATCTTATCAAACATATCTTCATCTACAAGTTCCTCGGCTTCATCTAACACCCAAACGGTTACACCCTGTAATGATTTTAAAGCGGCTGTCTGGTTGCCGGACCCAGTTTTAAGGCCTTTAAATAAAACATCGCTACCGGTATTAATATTCGATATATCGGTCTTATTGATCTTAAAATATTGATTAGCATTTAAGATATCAATCTTTTCCTCAAATTCCGGAATAATAGAACTATGAGCCGATGTCATGGTGTATCTAGTGAATAGAATACGATTGTCTGTCTCAAATGTTTTCTGCGTTAGATACGTTCCCACACTAAAGGATTTAGCAGAGCCACGACCACCAGTGCAAACATAGTAGCGTGTTCCTTCCTCCCATAGCGGTTGATATTTAGAATTAATCTTTAGCATTAGTTTTTACAAATTGCATAGGCGTAAGGTTTATTTTATCACCTTTGGTTGTGTGGTCAATCTCTTGCTTATCTCGCCATCTTTCAGGATCTCTATTTTTTAACCAGAATGCAGCAGCCCCAGTATCAGGTGCTATTTCCTTCTTGGTTATGGTAGTATCTATAATCTCACCTTCAGACTCGCTATCACCTTCACCCATTTTGAGTTTTCTAGTAGTCTGCTTTTCCTCAGTAAGAATCATACCTAACGCCCTATGTTTTAACGCTCCCTCAACCTTAATTGTATCAAAAGCATCCTTCCCTCTTTTTAAGGACTCAAAAAACTTAGGCTCGCTATCCTTCCAATTGTTAATAGTAGTCTCTGTAACGTTGAAAAAATCAGCTATATCTTTATCGGTAGAGCCTAATTTGCAAAGCTTATAAACTTGCTCAATGTATTCCTCTTTATACAGTTTTGGTCTGCCTCCTTTATTCTTTTGCGGAGTCTCTTTCTTTGCCATAATTCATCGTTTTGTTTCCTCAAAGTTAAGAAAATAGAGGACATAAAAAAAGCCGCCTATTAGGCGGCTTTTGGTTGCTAATTTAATTGTTCTTTAATTTCCCGGTAACTCAAGCAGGAAATACGATTCTCTAACTCTTTGCGACTCCCTTTGAATGGCTGCTCATAGTTCTTTAGAATACGAACTAATGTTTTTCTTGATAATGATTTAATAAGATTCTTTTTCATCTCTCTAATTTTATTTTAAAATGGCAAATCGTCATCCTCTTTTCGAGGTCTTAAATCCTCTGTCTTGAACTCGTTAAGCTCAACTGATTTAATCGTACATAACACGTAGGCTTTCTTTTTATGAACTCTTGCGAGCCTTTCAGCTTCAGTGGTTGCTCTTTCTACTGACTCATGCTTAAACGTTGGCGTTCTCTCTCCTTCAAGATACACCATAAAAAATGGATTTTTCATAGTTTTACTTTTTTAGTTTAAAACAATTTATTATTTATGAAATCTTTTGACTTGCAAAGCAAATCCTCCGTATCGGGATTACTAGATGATGTAAAAAACGCAACCCAATCCTGAATGATAACTAAAGCCTCATTACTTGTGTTTTCAAGCTCAGAAATGATCCTCTTCGCATCTTCCTTATCTCGCGCAGCTCTTGCGGCCTGTTTCCTTTTAGACATTTCTTCGAACGCCTTTGCAGGTGTTACTAGAATTTCAGCTTCTTTTATTGAGATTGTCGAGCCCTCAGGGGCAATCTTAGCTATCCTAAGCTTTTCAATTGAACTATTGAGTCCACTTGTTCCCATTAGTTTCTTAACCTCTAAAATCCTTAAAGTATTCTCGATTTCTTCTTGGGTAAATTCAATGTTTTTCATTTGATTTGGATTTTTCGAACCATTAAAACGGTTCGTAACAGTCATTAAATTTAATTTCGTTCCTCAATATAAATTTACTTTTGTGTTATACACAAGCACTACACATGTGCATTTAATCAAGGTTACTGTGGTCATTCCGCAATAACAGTTTTTTTCCCCTCGCTTGCCTTATCAGGCAATTAAAAATATGTTTAATCATGCCTACATCCCAACCATTACCAGTAATTTTAACAGTTTGGTTTAGGCTCACATTATCGCAATAGTTATCGGGTAAATTCATCAATCTGCATCGCTCTATTTTAGTGTAGTATCTAAAAGGTAATTTACGTTTAAAAGCGTCAGGGTGTCGCCCTATTGGCATCGTAGTAAGTACCGTATCTTTTGCAACAGTTGTTAAACAATTACTTTTATCTCGGTTGCTTGCTCTTACTTCCAAACATTGCGTTATAGGCACGTTCTTGTCATAGTCTTGTCGTTTGCCTCGCTCATCTAATCTACGCCCTAAAATAGTAGCTTTGTTTAATCGTCTGCCACGTATTGCGCTTGGTCCTATCATTTCGGTATCTTCCAAAATGTTTTCAAGTTTTATGCCTTGGTCGGTTGGCTCCGTTATTTTCCAATTGCACCAATATAGCCGTTCTCTATTTTGTGCAGAAGTTTTCGCACTATTCAATTTTACAGGCTGCACTCCTAAATGTTCGCTTATTACATCTTGGTATTCCTGTTTCATTACAACATTTTCAAGGAGCCAATACTTAGGGTTAAGTTCATTTTTAAGCCTTACAAATTCAAAAAATAGTTTACTTCGTGGGTCGTTAAAATTTAATTGCTTGCCGCTAAAACTAAACCCTTGGCATGGGCTTCCACCAATAAGCAGGTCTATCTTTGGCAAATCGTAACCTTTTACTTTAGTTACATCTCCAATCTGTATGGTATTAGAGTGGTTTGCCATTGCTACATTTATAGCGTGTTTGTCTATTTCGCTTGCAAAATATTTTTCAATAGGTACTCCAAGTTCTTTAAGTGCTTGTTGTCCCATACTTCCACCGTCAAATGTGCTTAGTATTTTTGCCCCTATCGGGTCATTTTTGCCATCCCACAAAAAACTGTTATTGCTACTTTCGTTCATTTAATCAAGTTTTATCTGTTTTGTACCGTGCCAGTGTATAACACGGTACATAAATCATATTCGTTCCTCATACGCTTCATGTACCAATCCGTTATTAAATATGCGTTCCAATTGCCATTAATACAGAACCAACCACAACACCTAAAATGATATATCCTATTACTTTGGTCCAGATACCTCGAATTAAAAATCTTCTGTATTCTTCTGACGTTTCGAGTCGCCACAATTCAATATTGCTAAGGGCTTCGAATGGCTTTGTCTTTGGTGTTTCGTAGTAAAATGCCTCTAAATTTGAAATCTTTTTCATTGGGTTTTGTTTTTGTTAATACTTCTGTAAATATCAAATTTTCAAAATTCCTATGCAAATTTAATTCTATGTTATAAAACACATATAAAAAGAAAACGCCGCTAGAATAAACTAGCGGCGAAAACCAAAAAGATGAAAACACATCTGAAAAGTACTAACCTAAACCCTACGTAAAGATACAATTATTTTTCATTCTTCCTATTCTTGTATCGACTTTTAAATTCACGAGCCGCAACCCAGCCGATTAAATAAATTAAAGCGACACAACAAAACACTATTAATGAGTTTGGTGAAGATTCTGAAAATTGATTCATTTTTTAACATCTTTAAATTTAACTTCTTCACCTGTTAGCGCAAAATATAGGTTTTGAAGTTGGTGGACGTGCTCACAATGTTTCACCATTGAATTATTACCAATAGTTGTATAACTACTATATATGGTTATTCCTGAATGTCTAGAATTCTTTTTCCTTTTAGTACTCCAAAACGAATAACCACCAATATGATCAATCTTCTCAAATCCAAACTTAACAAGCCACTCTTCTGTTAGCTGGATTGGCTCTAAAAATGAAGTATCTTGAAAGTCATCAGCTGTAATTTCAACAATATCACCAGTACTGTCTGGATATACTAAATTCCCTATCCTTAATTCTCTTGCATTCATATTACAAAGTTTTAAAATGCTCTTTAATTTGATTATTTAATTTATCTGATAGCTGGAAATCCTGGTACTGCATCATAACACGGGCAGGCTTCTTCATCCATCCATAGAACTGATCTATCGTAAGCTTCTGTTCCGCCTTTGGGAACATGGAGTTAATTGATACGTAAGCTTTGCCTTTGAGCGCATCGTAAATAAACGCCACTCTTCGCTCTTTGCCATCTTTGAATCCTTCTATTAACTTATAGTGCGGTGCCTGAATATCAATATTGGCTCCCGAATAATTCACATTATCAAGCCACATTATAAAATCTGATTCAGCCTTATGTAGTTTATCTATTTCTTTCTCTCTGCTCATATCTTTATTTTTGATTAGACTGTAAAAATAAAGGATAGAAAATAAAATCTACCCTTTAATCGTATGCTTTACAACATATTTACCTATTGCTTTTCGAGATACGGGAATACGTCTAAGATTTTACTTTCTGAAACTGACGGTATTTTAAACGGTACAATCATGTCAGACAAACCATCTTTAAGCCACGAATAAGCATCGTCTACGTTATTAGCTTGCACTAACATGTAGTTATTTGACTTTTTCTCTTTCCCGGACTCCTCATCAACTGTTACGAAAGTTGTTTTCGCTTTAAACCAACGATCACCATTCTCATTTGGGAACAAATCGCTGATATTGGATTTTCCAATATTGACTATTATAAAGTCAGAATGAATCATCTTTCCAAACTCTTCAATTGCTCTTGTTTCGGCTTCTGTGTAAGATATGGCATCAAACAAGTAAGGCTCTGTTACTTTCTTTTCTTTCCCGTTCTGGTCAATCTTTACGTATTTTGCTTTTACTTCAAAATAATTACTCATAACGTTTTTCATTTTTATTAAGTTTAAAATTAATACTACAGTTGCGTAGATGATTCATGAAGCCTTAACACTTCATATTTTTCACCCTTGTTTTTAAAATGGCAAATCGTCTGTTTCTTCTTCAGGTGCTGGCTGCATATCGCTTGCGTTAAACCCTGGAGTACTTGCCGCTTGCATTTTTTCAATTCGCCAGGCTTCATAGCTCGGGAAGAATTTATCAACTCCATCCTTGGTCCATTTTCGTCCGCGAGGATTAAAGCTAACCTTGATAGATTCACCCTCCTTCAAACCATTTCCCAAATCAACTCGATCCTGCTTCAGTTCGAACGGAATATAATCCGAATAGTCAGCATTTCTTTCATTCTCAACGAACAAAACCAACTCTCTTTTTCTAAAATTATCAGTCACCTGTTGCGTTGGTGAAACTAGATGAACCTTTCCTTCAATTTCGAAATTCATTGTTTTTATTTTAGTGTTAATTTAAAATATCGTTTGCGGCGGCACTTGCGCCCTCTTCATATCCTATATTGTAAGCTTTAGTAATACTTGAATAGATGTCTCTAGATAGTGCTATTACATCTTTCTGTTCTGATATACATTCAAGGATACCAACACCAACATCTTTATTTTTAAAATAGCTTTCTATCAAATTTCTGATTTCTGTTTCATTCATAGTTTTATTTATTTATATTTCCGCAGATGGGGCATTTATCCCCGTGTATTCTTCCACTAAATTCTATTCCGCAATTCTGGCAAGTAAGCCATGCGTCATGATTTTTTTCTAAGCTTTTTAAAACCATCTTTTAAATCTTTTAAGTTTTTATCTCTAGTTTCTTGCGAAGGCTCAGGAATGAAATGCAGCTTTTGAAAATCTGTTAACATTTTCGGACCGATAAACTTTGCGTCTAAATCAACGCCTGAAAGATCTGTTTTTTTATAATTTTTAATTTGATCAGCAGATAAATACTTTACTGAATTACGTTTCATTGCTCCAACGTGGGCTTTGACTCTTTGATCCAATCCGAATCTAATTGGGTCGCTCTCCCAATCATTCATCATTTTATCTTTATGATTAGAATCATTACACCAATCAAACAAATCAGGCTTTCTTTCCTCATGATGTTCATAATCGTGAGGGTTATTAAAAGCTTCTTGCTCTCTAATTTCTAAAAAATCGGCTCTATTTGACATTATCAAGCTCTTTTATTATAAGTTCTTTTCTTTGCTTACTCCACTTATACTTCACTAAAGACGCTATAACTACGTCTTTTTGCGCTGGCAATACATTGACCATTGCTTTTACTTGATCATCTGTGACCCACGGTAAAGTATCACCATTACCAAATTTATAATCAGATGATTCGTGCTTATTTGTTGCGTCCGAGTCTTTAGTGTCATCGATGCAAAATAAACCATTAAGAGCATACTTTCTAGAATAAGAAGATGTAGATCCAGTTATTTGACTATCATCCATACCCTTCTTTGTATTGGCGTGCCTAGCGTAGCCATGAGCCTCATGTTTAAAATCACCGTGCATAAATGTTGCGGTTGATTTAATGAATGCAGCACCACAAATCTCTTCGATAGAATCTGATAGCGTCAAAAGACAATTATTCTCTTTTAATAGAGGCTTAACAGCTTCTAATATATCCTCACAAGATCTATAATTATAATTACCGAATGTGTTTTTTTGATTCTTAGGAGCTTTTAATTCGCTCTGTATCTTAATAAGTGATTCCATAATAGTTTGCTTTAGAATTAATACACGAATGTAATAGGTTAGAATTTAGCTGCAAATTTATTCGACATGCTGTAAAACATGTTTAAAAGAAATTAATTAATTCATTTTCTATATCTTCAGTGGTACACCCGATAATCTTAATAATAACATTAATAGATGCTGAATAAAGCTTTTCGAATTCCGTTTCATCCATATTTGCGAAACTGATTGAATCAGGCAAATACATTATCCCAGTTGGTGTGATAGTTTCCGTGTAATATCCGGCTCTCATTATTACGTAAGATCTAAATCCTTCAAAGTTCATTTCACCATGTTCTGAATTTTGGAAACCCAGGTTTATTAATGCGAAAAACTTTTTGTGAAACTTATAATTTCTGGGTGCAGTTACTTTGAATTTATAATCTTTACCAAATTTAAGTTTTCGCAACTCTTCATCGTCCGAATCATTAAGAGGAAGTATTTTCCTGTTCTTTATTTGAGCGTAAAATTCCATCTTTATTTGATTTTAATTATTCTCTTCTTTCTGTATGTTGTACAACAGTCAATAAATTTCATGAAAACGAAACTTATTTTAGTGTTATACCTCATTTAAATAAACACAACTATATACATTACAATCACCGCTGTCATCTTTTATTGTCCAACCATCCTCGTGAATCGCAACTACTTGGTATATTTTACCAATAGTCAAATATCCACCCTCCCTTTCATTATAGTGGCAAATCAAACGAGGCATAACAACGGGTATATCACATTGCTTTTCGGCTTCTTTATTTTCTTCTGTCATTATTTCTAAGTTTTGTTATTATTAATTAAATTCTGTGAGAGCAACGTGTCATGCCCAGACCGTTATACCACAGCCAACTCAATAAATGCGATAATTATAAGCGCGTAAATTGAATATCTGAATCTATAAATTTGCTTTCTCATTTCTTTTTGAATTTAAGTATTAATGTTCTACTATCTACCTGAGTTGTGACAGCTTTTAGTTTAGGATCGCTTAATCTTTCAGCTTCCTGGATCTTGGCAAGTCTTAGGGCTTCTAAATCCTTATCTCGTTGCGTTGCTGATTCAACGGCTGCCCTTACTGTATTATGACTACTCTTCATCTTTCTCAATTTTTACGGTTAATCCTAAGGGCTTAAGATTCGTTTTAAGCCACTCTAATTTATTATCAAAAGTTTCTACCTTTTTGTCGCAGTCGTTAGGATCTACATCTAAAAACTCTGCTCTATCTTTCCTTTTCGGGAATTTCTCTTTGAAAATCTTTTTGAATGTTTCCATCTTGCTCTTTTTTATTTTTAATTGACTTTTTATTTAATACTGATTGTTCATACTCCCAGTACGAGGCATGCGCTCTTATGGCGCTCTGTCTTCTCTTTTGGCTTATATTTCCCATTATAATATAGTTACATTTCCAAACTTATCTCTCATTGTCTATGACAAATTACGGAAATAAATTCCGTACTAACAAATAAATATGGATTTATTTTCATGTGTTTTAAAACATATACAAAAAAAAGACTACCTGAATAGATAGTCTCTTGTGTTTTGTTTCTTAATATTAATGCTTTCCGCCACCTTTTTTCCTGTCCGGTACGATTTTGTCAAATATCCATTTAATAATAGAAATTATTCTGTCGGCTTTCTCGGTTGGAATAAATCTATGTAATAGCCATGTCAACCCAGGCAGTAACCACACCCAATTTTCAATAAGAAAATTCATTACAGACTCCAATAAAGTCTGCTTATCAGGCGTAATTGAAACCCCAATAACCTGAGCCATTCCAGATACAACAGCGACCATCATAATAAATATGAATGCGCAAAGCATTTTAAAAAAGTTTTTCATTTTATTTAAATTAAATTAATACTTAATGAGTTGCTAATGTACTTATCTTTTCAAAGACTTCCAAATTTGGATAACTTCGCGCCTCGACATTTCGCCACTTATTGGCAATGAGTCATTAGCACTTACTATTCTGATTCCTCTTTGTTTGCTTTTCCGATTATCTTTTATCTTCTGCTCTTCGATAAGATCCCCCGACACGTTAACAATATCAGGATTCTTTTTCTTTAGATAGATTAACAACGCCGTTAAAACTCCTGCTAAGAATGCTATAATGTTGTTTTTCATATTATAAAGATCTTTGAAAATGTGGAACATCAACGAAATTTTCCCAATTGCCACCCCATTTATTCTTAGGATGGAGGGCTTCCCAATAATCACCTAAGACCTGGATATCTTTTTTCTCGTATGTCAAAACTCCTTTGATGAAGAAATTAAAATCAATTGCAAGTCTTTCTAAATGCTTACTGTTCATTGTTGTGGTTTTCTTCGCATCAAAATAGATTTGCTGCTGTTCGGTAGTTCTGAATAATTCACCACCTGTTAAAACGATTCCTTGTTGATCTGCAAAATAAATCAACTGTGCTACGTTCTTTAAAAATTCGAATTGCTCTAAAATTTTACTGCTCATAATTTCAATTTATTTAGGCTTCAGGATCATTCCTTAACCAGATTATTTTATCGTTTGTACTTTGTATTGATTGAGTTTTGCCAGTGTTTCGGCTCTTTATCGTGAGCGTATTGTCTGCACCTTCACCAACTCGGACAACTACGAAGGCTTCACGATTTAAAGTCTTCATTTGCTTTGTATAAACATCGCCTTTTTTTAAGGTCGTAAATTGTTTTATAGATCATTTATTTTATAATTTAGATAACCATTGATCGTAAATATTTGATGCAATTTGCGCAGTCATTACAGGAGGGACAGACATTCCTATTAAATACTCAGGACCATTATTTTTAAAATTATAATCTAATGGGTATGTTCCTATTCGTTTTTTCTCCAAATCACTTAAATACCTGCCCTCTTCAAAATCACAACAACAGTCCTTTTTTGCTGTTAATGTCCCACAAACTTTTCCTGTTTTAGCAAAAGTTGTTCCAAATCCAGTATTTGGCTTATCCCTTACTCTACCATTTATGTCTGAAAAATCAGTATCTGAATTAATTCTTTTATCCCAAAGATTAAAATAAAATTCTGATAATTTATTTTGAAAATTATTACTATCTCTTACTTTATCAAATGTTATTGTAGGTTCATTAAAATTCAATTCTAATTCAGGTATTTGCGTAAACATATCTTTATTATACAAGAAAGGATCTGCTAAATCTTTACGTAAGCACACGAAGAAAACACGTTCACGCTTTTGTGGAACTCCCATTTTTGAAGCATCCAATAGGAAATGTTGACAATAATAACCAGCCTTTTCAAATTCTTCATAAATTTTTCGAACATATTTAATCGCATTGCCTTGGAGTAATCCTTTTACATTTTCAGCAACAACAACTTTGGGCTGTAATTCTTTAGCTAAATCAATAAAATCAAAAAATAAAGTATCAAGGACCTGGTCTGCTTGTCCTTCTCTGAATTTCTTTTCTTTACCCCAATCTTCCTCACGATTACCAGCCATTGAAAAACTACTACAAGGAGGTGAACCATCTAAAATATCAAGATTGTATAATTCTTTAGGTAAATCTTTTCTAAGCTTAAAATCCTGGATGGGTTCAAGGTAGTTGAATTTAGGATTATGATTTGCCACATAACACTCATTCATTCGAGGATCAATCTCATTACATCCTATAACATTAAAGCCAGCTAATTTATAACCCATTGTTGAGCCACCACCACAAGCAAAGCAACTAAATACAGTCCCTTTGTCTTTTGTAAACACTGCATCTTTTAAAGTCCATTCGTATGGAAATTTATGTTCTTTATTGTTCATCCTTTTAATTTTTGGGTTTATTAATATCTGTTTGCCGTTAATAATACTTGTTTGGCTTCCTCTCCAAAGAATCTGATAGAGCCGCCTGATTTCAGCCTTAAAGTCACTTTCCTTGTGCCATTAGTTGCAGTTACTACTTCTTCAATTTGATTCGACTTAATGAGGTGTTTCACCTCTTCAATTGTTTGATCGTACATGATTATTTTAGGTTAATTATTTACTTCCTTCTGCTTTCGCCTTTAATCGGCATAACGTTAAACATTTCTTTAATCCTGTCTCTCACCCTATCCCCATAACGCTCTTCCATTTGAGATGGTCGAAGGTTAGTTGTGATAAACATTAAGAATCTACGGTCTAAATATCTTCGGTTGAATATCTCATAAATTGGGGCCTCTTTTGTACCGTAATTATTTATCTCTACTTGTTCAGTTCCTAAATCATCAATGAATAAAGGAGAAGTGAATAAACGATCCTTACCCTCTTTACTTTTGAATATCTCAACTATTTCGATAGCAGAGTAAGAAGCGACAATTTTATTGGCGTACTTCATAAACTCAACAAAGATTTTAAGAGTTAAAGTTTTTCCACATCCGATTTCGCCCGATAACAATAACCCTTTTTGCAAGTCACCGTTGAAAGTAGGATCCATTAAACACCATTTCAAAATTTGCGTGATTGGCTCTTTTAAATTTTCATCGACTTTATATTTTCCATCTGTCAATCTATTCCCGATCGCAAACCAAACGCGCTTGCAGCTATTTAAATCCGAAAATATCTTAAACGATTTTCGAATATTTGACGATGATACCAAAAGCTCTTTTTCGCGCTCTATAATTTCATTAATACTTTTCATCGTGATCAAATTTACCTGCGTTTTTAATATCGTTTTTTTGTGGAAAGCTATTCCCGGAAAAACCTTTTTCGTTTTTTTCCCAAGTTCTTACTGAGGCCTTCCAGCATTTCATTTTATTTTTTCCGACAAGCCAGCCTTTTGATTCGTAAAAGTCAAAGAATTTAGAAGGATCTACTTGATTTTTCCTTTCGATACAATAAGCTTTAATTTCCTCTTGTGTCGGTGGCAAAAATCTTTTTGCCTTTACATCTTCTTTATCATTCTTTTCATTCTTAACTTCTTTACCTTCTTTAGTTGGTGTCGTTTGCGTTTCACTTGCGTTTCGTTTGCGTTTCGTTTGCGTTTCGTTTGCGTTTCGCTCATCTTGGTAACGTTCATAATTACAGACCGTTAACCGTGT
>Ga0193960_1000555_pt1 | contig 15470 bp, 19 predicted proteins | sample FB_3_MG_FD_140338 | JGI IMG/M metagenome (GOLD analysis project Ga0193960, IMG submission 140338) | Microbial mat bacterial communities from the Broadkill River, Lewes, Delaware, United States - FB_3_MG | ecosystem: Environmental > Aquatic > Freshwater > River > Microbial mats | place: USA... | reverse complement strand
TGGATCTACTTCATCAAGTACTATCTCTTCTTTTTCAATAGGTAATTCTTCTTTAGGAAGTTCTTCTACTACCTTTTCATCAGGAAATAAGTCATTGATTACAAGTTCTTCTTTGATTGGATTTACTTCATCAAGTACTATCTCTTCTTTTTCAATAGGTAATTCTTCTTTAGGAAGTTCTTCTACTACCTTCTCATCAGGAGATAAGTCATTAATTACAACTACTTCTCTGATTATTTCCTCAATTGGCTTAATAATTGGAATAATCTCAGGAATAATCTCAACAACTTTATCATCAGATTTTTCCTCTTCATCTGTAATGATAACTTCTTTAATTATTGGATCATTTTTTTGAATTACAATATCAAATCTACTTTCTAAAACTTCTTCGTAGTGTTTAAGTGCGGATTCTTTAGAGACTAATTGTTTATTAATAAGAGTGATAACTTCTTGTATTTCATCTGTATGTGTTTCATCTTTTGAAAAATCAAGAACACATTCTTTAAAGGCTTTTCTGGTTTTCTCTTCAATTGAAATATTGTTATTGGGATTATCATCGTTGTCAATAGTTTGTAAAAACTGGATTAGTTTTATAACTTTTTCATTTGAAGTATTATCTCTTTGGACACCAATTAAATCTGCAGGAAGGACATTATTATCATTATTTATGTCTTCACCATTGATTTTTCCAAGTAAGATGCCTCCAAGCTTAAATATAACAATACAAGAATTATTATAATTAAACTCACCATTCTTACCAGTAATTCCACTTAAACTCCCACATTCATATTCAACTCCACTTACTGCAGAGTCAATAAAATATCCAACTTTATTAGTGTTGATATTATTTGAGTTTTCATTCGTTGAACTACTAGAACCACAACCACTTATAATGATTGATATGATTGCAAGTAATATTATTTGATACATTTAAAACTCCTTTAGATGGTATCAAAGGAATTATAAAATGTCAGATTGCAGAAAGAGTGCAGTTTTATTTAATAGTTGTTATATATCTTCTTTTTTACTTACCGTCCATCCCTCATATTTTGGAAGAGTATTTATATCATCAATCTCTTTTTGAGTTAAGTCTAAGTATTTCATCATTTTTCCATCCCAGATAATACAGGGAAAAGTTTCTTCTTTTTTAAATAAACTTTTTAACTTCGCTATCATAAAAAACCTTCTTATATATTATATAAATATGATTTTATAAAAAAAGATATAAAACAAAAATTAACATGAAAATATAACTTTTAAATACCTTGAAATTTTATATTCAATTTAAGCAACTTTTAATTTAAAAAGATGTTATAATAGTGGTAACCAAACAATATGGAGGTGTTAATGACGAAGGTTTATCATTTTTAGTATTGTAAAGAAATAATAAAATTATAGTTCACTATATAGTGATAGAATAAGCGAATGATTTGCTTATTATTTTATGAAGAAATCGGAAAGAAGTTTGAAATTTCTTTCCTTTTTTTATGCCTAATTTTTAGTTAAATTTATCAAAAATTCTTTTTTCTAATTCTTCAATAGTTTCAATAGCATCTTTATCATGATCAGAAAAACCCCAATTTACAAGCACTGAATCAACTCCCGCTTTTGTCGCAGCTATAATATCTTTATGTGAATCTCCAATTAATTGAGCATTTTCTTTTTTAATATTATGTTCTTCTAGAATTTTATAAACCATCTCTGGATGTGGTTTTGGGTTTACAACACTATCATAACCATAAATAGAAGAAAAGTTTTTTTCTAAACCAACATGATTTAGCATTTTTCTTGCAAAATCAGAATTTGCATTGGTAGCCACTGCTAAAGTAAAGTCATTTTTTAAATCATCTACTAATTTTGAGATTCCATCATAAACTTCTAAATCTAAAAGACAGTTTTTATTGTAATATTCCTCAAATAATACAGTTTGTTGATCTGTGAACTCTTTAGTTCCATAAAAAAACTCTGCTGCATTAATTTTTGGGTCATTTACTTTTTCTAAGATATAGTTTTTCTCTAATCTTTCAAAGCCTAAATTTTCTCGTACATAGTTTATAGTATTTGTGATTGCAATAGAACTATCTATTAAAGTTCCATCCATATCGAACATAATTAATTGCATTAATAATAATCCTAATATATATTTTAAGTTGGCGTATTATATGATTAAATCTATAAAGGAAGGTTAAAGGTATGAAAAAGAGTATTTTATTAGTAATTTTAATATTTTCAACTAATGTATTTGCTTCAAATTATGATGCAGGAATCACAACTTATAAAAAATCATGTAAAAAATGTCATGGTTCACCTTATTATGCTTCTCAACAATTAGATGAAGATGTTTGGCTTGAATATTTTGAGAACGATGATGAAAAACTTTTAAAGGCACATGCTAAAGATACCTTGGCTTTATCAAAAATAAATGCTTCATATTATAAAAATAGAAGGGAATCATTAGTAGAATTCTTAAGTGAAAATGCAAAAGACTCAGGTGTAGTACCACCTTGTACAAGCCATACTTGCGGGATTGTTAAACCAAAAAGTATAAAAAAGTAACAAATAGGACAAAAAGTATCTTAATTTAACAATTAATTAACAAACCCTTAGTTATAATTCTTATGATATAGGGTATTTGTGTTAAATCCTCCTACTACTTATATTTATATATTAGTATCCTATTGATTAAAATAAATTTGAATGATAAGCTTCGTAATTCTAGATTACGAAGCTTTTTTTTTGTATATTTATAAATTATTGATAATTAAAACAAATCTTTATTTATAAGTGTATATAATACCTTCTTCGGAGTACACTTATATGGAAACAATTAGTATCGTTACTATTATTGCAATTGCTTTTTTAGGATCTTTTGGTCACTGTGTTGGCATGTGTGGTGGTATAGTTATGGCATACTCAAGCACAAAAGTTAAAAATGGTTGGTCAAAAAAACTACAAGCACTTGTACATCTTTTTTATTCACTTGGTAGAATTACAACTTATGTAATTTATGGTGCAATATTTGGATTTATAGGTTCTGTTGTTACCTTTTCTCATACAACAAGTGGACTTTTACTTATAGTAACTGGAACAATGATGGTTTTAGTTGGACTATCTTTAATGGGAAAAATTAGATTTCTTACTATTTTAGAGCATTCCTGTTCTAAGTCAACTCTTTATCAAAAAACTTTCAAAAAGCTTTTATCTTCAAATTCTATTATGAGTTTTTATTTACTTGGGGCTTTAAATGGTCTTTTACCATGTGGTTTTGTGTATGCATTTGCCATTATGGCAGCAGGAACTGGAAGTGCTTTATGGGGTGCTACAGTAATGTTGATTTTTGGTCTTAGTACTTTACCTGCACTTTTTTCTCTTGGTTTCTTTATTGGATTATTTAAACAATCAGACTTAAGAGATTTATTTATTAAATTAGCTTCAATTCTTGTAATTGTTTTTGGAATTTATATGTCATATCTTGGATATGAGTATATGAATGACTCATCTAAAGCACTTTTAGGTTCACATTTCTAAAAATTTGAGAACTTTTACCTTTTTTTATATATAATTCGGCACTTTAAGAGTGAAATTTTTATAAAAGGAGTTTAAGTTATGTCAAATACAAAAAGATATTTTTCTTTTTTCGGTATGTTATTTTCTACAATTAACACAAAAATACTATCAGTTTTTAGCTCAATACGTACTATCATAAATATTAATACTTCTATTATTCAAAAAATATTACTTCAAAAAGAATTAAAACCAATTAATTTATATTACCCCTGTTATTGCGGTAATAGCATAGGAAACACAAAATGAACAAAAAATTAACTACAAGCCTAGTTGCTGGCTTACTTATTGCAACAAATCTTTACTCATCAGAATCTTTAGATGAAATTACAGTATCTTCGGCTTTAATTAAAACTACTGAAAAAAATGCTGCGTATGCAACAGAAATCTATACAAAGAAAGATATAGAAAATTCAAAATCAAAAGATATTTATGATTTTTTATCTGCACAAACATCTGTAAATATTAGCCCCGACTTTGGAAATACATTTGCTCAAAAGCTTGATTTAAGAGGTTATGGAATTTCAAATGGATTCCAAAATGTTATTGTAAATGTAAATGGTAGAAGACTTAATACAATTGATTTAGGTGCTCAGCTTTTATCTTCTGTTCCTTTAGAATCAATTGAACGAATTGAAATTATTAAAGGGAGTGGTTCTGTTCAATATGGTGATGGAGCAAATGCTGGTGTAATTAATATTATTACAAATGGGAAAAATGATAATTATATAAAAGCTTATGCTGGAAATAATGGAGTAAGAAGTGGTACTGTTAGTTTAGGATACAGTAGTGATAACTTTATCATTAGTGGTTTAGTTGATTATAATAAAAATGATGGATCAAGAGAAACTACTGCTGGAAATAAAGATTCTAACTATAATAGAAATAAAAGTATTAACTTAATTTTCTTTCCAACAGAAAACTTAGAATTAAGTGTTAGTAGAAGCTATACAAATATAAATACAAAATATGGAAGATCATTATCTTTAGCAGAGTATCAAGCTAATCCAAATAAATCTTCTGGCTTAACTGAACAATATTTAAGTTCATATGTAACAAGCTTAGGATTAAAATATGATATAAATTCAAACTATTCTTTTGATTTTAATTTTAATGATGAAGATAAGTTAAGTAGATATTCTTCTGGTTTTACTGCTGATTATGAATATAGATCATTTAACTCAAAGTTAAATATTAAAGATGATTTATACAAAATCTCTCTTGGTGTTGATGGCTTCTTAGGAGATAGTAAGGGAAGTTCAAGTGTAACTTCTAAAGATAATAAAGGTTCTTTTATTTCATCTGATTTTTATTTAAATAAGGATCTTAAACTATCAACAGGATTTAGAAGAGAATTTGTTGAGTATAATTATAATCCAAATGTAGGTGCTACATTAAATGATAAAATTGGGTTAAATGCTTTTGATTTAGGATTAAATTATTCTATCAATGATAATAACTCTATTTTTGCAAACTTTAATAAATCTTTCCAAGCTCCTGATATTAATAGATTTTTTACATTTGGTGGAACATTTAATGGATTTATAGAACCAGCAAAAGTTAATAACTATACACTTGGATATAATAATATTCAAAAAAACAATAAATTAAAAGTATCTGTATTTAGAGCAGATTTAAAAAATGAAATTTATTATGAATCAGTTTCTTTTAAAAATACAAATATTGACAAATCACATAAATATGGAATTGAAATCTTTAATAAATATTTAATTAATAAAGATTTATTTACATCAGTTAACTATTCTTATATAATTGCAAAAATTGATGAAGAAAATGAAGGTGCTGGTGCTTTTGATGGAAAAGATTTACCTGGTGTTTCAAAACACAATGTTACAGTTAATCTTGGATATGAGTTTAATAAAATCAAAGGTTTAGTTTCACATACTTATAGAAGTAGTGCTTACTCAGCAAATGATTTTAAAAATAATTTAACTCAAAAACAAGATGCATATAATTCAACTGATTTAACATTTTCTTATAACTATAAGAATATAGAAGTATTTGGAAAAGTACAAAATTTATTTGATGAAGCAAATGGTTTATGGGTAAGAGATGACGCTATTTATCCAGTGAATTTTGAAAGAACATATTACGTAGGGACAAAAATTAAATTCTAATGAATAAACTAATATTTATACTTTTAATATCATGTATAAATTTATTTGGAGAGCAGAGGATTATAACTCTCTCTCCTTCAATAAATGAAATTGTATTTGCTTTAGGCGAGGGCAAGAATATTGTGGCTAATACACAATATAGTGATTATCCAGAAGAATCAAAGTCTATACCTAAAGTAGGTGGTTATGCTACTATCTCACTAGAGAAAATTATAGCTTACAAACCTACTGTTGTTATTGCTCAAAATTATGATGAAAAACTTCTTCGTAATTTAAAAGCATTGGGAATTAATACTTTGATTTTTAAAACAGATACTATTTCATCTATTAAAAAAACTATTACTACTCTTGGAAACTATTTCAAAAGAGATGAAAAAGCAAGTGAGCTTGTAAATACAATTGATGAATCTTTATCTTCACTATCGAATATTGTAAAGAATAAAAAAATCTTAACAGTAATAGGTCCAAGAAAAAATCTAAATAATCAAATCTATATTGCAGGTAATAATCTATATTTTGAAGATGTTTTAAAAGCTTCAAATAACAAAAATGCCTACTACTCAGAAAGTACAAATCAACCAGTTGTAAACTCTGAGAAGATAATAAATATGAATCCTGATATAATAGTACTTTTATCACCGTTTTTAGATGGTAAGATAGAAGAGCAAGAAAGACTAAAAACACTTTGGCAAACTCTTCCTGTAAATGCAAGTATAAATAAAGATATTTATATTATTGACAAAACATATTCAGGAATTCCTAGTCATAGGGTTATATATTTTATACGAGATTTTAAAAAGATACTAAATAATGTTAGAGATAAACAACTACAAAAGTGATATTCTAAATAATATTACTTTCCAACTAAATGATAATGACAACTTAATAATCCTAGGTGAAAATGGTGCTGGTAAATCCACACTAGCCAAGGTTTTATCAAACTTAATAGAAAACCAAGATGTTAAACTTTTTGGTGAAAAACTTGACTCGATAGTTGATAATAAACGAGCTTCTTTAATAAACTACATACCTCCAAAACTAGAAATATTCGATGAATATCTTACTTTACGAGAGTTTATGGAATTAGCTTCTATAACTTCAGTTGACAATGATAAAATTACAAAACTAATCAAACTTTTAAAACTAAAGAAACTAGAAAATAGATATTGTAAAGCTTTTTCTTCAGGGGAAAAACAACTGTTACTTTTAGCTTCAAGTATTATGCATGATGCAAAAATCACTATTTTTGATGAACTTACTGCAAACTTAGATATTAGTAGACTAAAAGAAGTTTATGATATTTTACAATCACCTATGCTTCAACAAAAAATAGTAATTACTCATAATCTTGATTTAGCTTATGCTTTAAAATATAAAGTATTATATTTAAAAGATGGTGAGATAGAGTTTTATGGAGAACATGATGAGTTCTTCTCAAATGAGAATCTAAAAAGGTTTTACAATAATACTATTTCAAAAATAGATGAGCACTTGGTGGTAAATCTATGAAAAAAGCACTGTTTATTGTAAGTATATTTATTCTACTAATTGCACCATTTCTAGGCGAAATTGCTCTTAATTTAAATGAAATATTTGATTCTTCAAGTATTACATACAAAGTATTCTGGGACTTAAGAATTTCAAGAGTTTTATTAGCATTTTTTGTTGGTGGAATTTTGGCTTTAAGTGGTTTGATATTTCAAATCATTTTTAAAAATGCTTTGATAACTCCTTATACTTTGGGAATTGCTAGTGGAACTACTATGTTTACAGCTATTTCAATAGTATTTTTTCCTACTATGTTATTGTCTTTTTCATCAGCTTTAGGTTCATTATTTACTATTACGATTTTGTATTTTATTTCAAGAAGAATAAATAAAGACTCTATTGCAGTTTCAACTAACTCAATACTTCTAATAGGTATTGCATTATCGTACTTTTACTCTTCTGTACTACTTCTAGTATTTTATATGAGTAACTTGGAGCAAAACTATTCTATTGTTAGATTTACCCTTGGTAGTTTAGATACTGTTGGTTTTACTAGCTCAATTACAGTATTTGTAACTGCAATGATTATGTATTTTACTATTTATAAAAATAGAGCAAAAATAAAACTACTTTTAATCTCTAATGATACAGCATTTTTAAAAGGTCTAAATGTTCATAAACTAAACCTTTTACTTTTAGTAGTTATCTCATTAGTTGTTGGTATTAGTATTAGTTTTGTAGGACCTATTGGTTTTGTAGGGCTTGTAGTACCACATATAATAAAACTTATTTATAAACAAAGTGCAGATAAGTTAATCTTTCCAGTATTTTTCTATGGAGGGATATTTTTAGTTGTTTCTGATTTAATAGCTAGAAATTTAAATACAGCTTCAAGTATACCAATAGGTGTAGTTACTGCTTTTATTGGTGCACCATTTTTTGTATATTTACTTATAAAGAGAAATAAAAGAGCTTAAACTCTTCTATTTCTTTTGTGCTAAAAATATACTAATAGGATATAAAAAGTATATCTTTTCATCTTTTTTATAAGATTCTACTCCTAAAGCATTTGTTTTAATATCTTCTTGAAATATTTTTCTTATTTTATCTTCATCACCTTTATTTGGGAAAGATGCTTCTAATTGTTTTTCTAATTCTAGATTGACTTTATACGAACTTTCTTTATGGTTTTTTAACTCACTATTATCAAAAAGATTGTTAAACTCTTCAAATGTTAAAGCTTTAGTATGAGATGGGTCTCTTAGTTTTTCCATTTGGTTATAAGCTAATGAAACACTTTGTTTAAGGGCAACATCAACAATGACAATCTTCCCATCTTTTTTACAGACTCTTAACATCTCATCAAATACTTTTTGTGTATCTAAAAAATGATGAAAACTATATCTTGTAAATACAATATCAAAACTATTATCTTCAAAAGGTAAAACTTCAACATTTGAGTTTCTAAAGTCTATATTATTTTGTTCTTTCTCTTTTTGTAGTTTTCTAGCTTGATTTAACATTTCATCTGTGATATCTAATCCTATTACTTCTTTTGTATGCTTTGCAAACTCACAAGTAACGATTCCTGTACCACAAGCTATATCAAGTACTCTATGATGTGATTTTAGCTCACACATAGAGATAATAGTATCTACGCTGTCATAGTGACCTTCTATTTTTGTAAAGGGTACTGCTTGTTTTGAGAATTGTTCTATAATTTTTTTATTATGTTGTTTTTGTATATTCATATATACTCCTTTGTTTGATAAAGAAGTTTATAAAATATAAAAATTTAAAGCTTGTACAAAATTAACATTTTAAGAAAAGATATTTTTTTGATACTCTTTTGGTGTTAGTTGAAAGACTCTTTTAAAAGATCTATTTAAGTGGCTCTGATCGAAGAACCCGCTTCTTTGAGCTACTTCACTTACAGCAATATTTTCAGCCAATAAATCTTTTGCAACATGTACTTTTTTATTTATTAGATATGAATGAATAGGTAAACCAAACTCTTTTTTGAATATTCTTAAAATATGAACAATTGATAAGTCCATATATTGGGAAATATCTTCTAATAATATATCATCTTCAATATTTTCTAATAAGTACTTTTCTATTTTTTTTGCTTGAAGTGAGTTTTTATTATCAGTTTTTTTGAATAAAGTTTTTGAAGTATATTGTTTAAGTAGTAATGATATAAATTCTATTAAATTCTCTTCTTTTTCAATTGAGTCAATATCATTTGAGAAGAAGCTCTCACATAAAGAAACAAAACTCTTATGAACTCTTTTATCTTTAACTAAAGAGGTATTAAATAGTAAATATTCGCTATTATCTTCAAATAAAGAGTTTTGTAAATCACTCATCCATTTTTTATCTAAATACATAACATAACAATCTTTACATAAATTATCATTAAGTTCGGCACAATGTATTTCTTGAGGATTAATTATTGATAATTCATTTGGTTTTAATGAATCTGTTTTATTCTCAAAAATAATATCAATACTTCCTTGTTTAATTGCTGTAAATACAAGTTCTTTATGGGAGTGTTTTTTCTCACAACTTCTCACATCTTGTATATATCTTATTTCAATAAAAGGAAGCTTTTCTTTTTTGAAAATCTTATTAGACATTTATATCTTCCAGTGGGAAAGTTTGTTTATATCTGTATTTTCTTTTACTTTTTGTATTAAATCTGGAAAAAATTCTAAGAAGTCTTCTTCTAATTGTGGCATTTTATCTTGTACTATTTCATAATATGAGGTTGCACTATCTCTTTTTGCTAATCTTTCGGAAGTTCTTCTATCTAGTCTTATAAAAGCTTGTTTTAGATGATTTAAATCTTGGTAGTTTAGTAAATCCCTTGAAACCATATTTGATACTATTTCTTTTGGTCTTTGGGGATAATCCACTTTTCTTTTTTCTACATTTTTATAAAAATTATTCATAAAATCATTTAGTTCTATATTACAAAATTTATTCCAATTTTTAGCTAGCAAGTAATCATAAGTAAAATCAACAATAACAGCTTTTAATAAACCTTTATCTTTTAATCTTTTTTTACTTTGTTTAAATATAGGATGTGAATCAGTATAAGAATCTATGATTTTATGAACTTCCATACCTTTTTTTATATCTTCACTTGAATTCTCCCAAGCTTTACCTTTAAGTGGGTCTGATATAAAATTTCCTACTTGAAAATCTATTTTTAATTCAGATAAAAATACATGTGCTAACCAGTTCATATTTGTCCTTTATTCCTATAATATTTTATCTAAATAAATAGAACTATTAGGAATAATAAAATAAAGAAATAAAATACAATTTAAAAAAATAGTAATCCAAAGTATTGCTTTAAAAGGCTGTTTTACTGATTTATGTCGTAGTATATTTTGAGCTAATAAAGCTCCTGGCCATCCACCTAGAAAAGATAATAAATGTAGAGTATTTTCACTTATTCTATATTTATTTTTTATTGCAGCTCTTTTATCAATAAAATAAACTATAAAAGTTAAAGTACTCAAAATTAAATATATGCCTATAAATGTATAATTAAGTTGGAAAATATAAATACAAAATGATATAAAGATTAAATAAGTAAAACTAAATATAGAAGAAATAGACATATTAAGCCTTAGGAAATAGTGTTTGGAGGAATTAAAATAAATCTAAAAAGATTTATTTCTTTTTAGGTTTATTTTTCTTTTTTGATGCTTTTGCCATTTTAGCTTTTTTCTTAGCTTTAGATTTATTTAAATCTACATTAGCACCTTTTCTAGCGTTTATTACTTGTTCCGCAACTTCTTTTTGGTTAAAAGCAACTGGAATTTCATTTTTATTCTCATTACTTTTTTTGGCAATTTTTTCACCTTTTGTAGTATCTACACTTGAAGTGTTTTTTCTTGACATAACTTACCTTGATAAATATTTTTCGTATTGTATAGAAATTTTGGTAAAAAAAGTATTATATAGAATACACAATATTCTAATTTAATTATTACTCTAGTGTACTTTAGCTATAATGTGCAAATAAGGAATTATTTTTTTAATTATAAAGAAGATTATTAAGTCAAAGGAATGAAAAAATGAGACTTCGATATTTATTTATTCTGACTTTTTGTCTTGTAACATTAGTTCCAATGGTATTATTTTGGGCATGGCCTTACTCAAAGGCATTAGAATCAGAGTTAGACGATGTAAAAGAGCGACACTTAGTTATTGCAAAAAACCTCTCAGGAACGTTTGAGAGATACTATCAGGACGTAACAGGCCTATTTTCTGTATTAGATATGTATTTTGAAGATGAAAAACATAATTTAGAAATAGAGAGCCTTTTTACAAGCTATGGATTTAAGTCTATTATGCTTGTCTCTAAAGATGGAAAAGTAAGAACTTGTATCTTTAAAAATGATAAGGTATGTCAATCAAATATTTCTCCTAAGATATTAAATCTTGCATTAAAAACAATAGTAAAAGATGAAACAAAAATATCTACAGTTACAGAAGATAAAAATCTAGATACTGGCCCAATTCTTTTAGTTGTAAAAGAAAAAGGTAATAATTTAATTATTGGATATCTTTCAACAAGTTATATTATAAAAATGGGAAAAAAAGTTGCTTTTGGAAAAAAAGGTCATGCTGCAATAGTTGATCAAGAAGGAAATGTACTATCTCATCCATTAAATTCATGGATAGAAAGTATGAAGAATATTTCAAAAGTTAGTGCTGTTGAAAAAATGCTTGCAGGTAAAACTGGTGTCGAGATATTTTATTCACCTGCTTTGAAAAGTGATATGATTGCAGGATATACTGTCGTTCCACGGGCAAACTGGGGAGTTATGGTTCCTCAACCCTTAGATGAATTAAAAAACAAAGCTAAAGAGATTGATGAGACAGCCTTTTTTGTAATGATATTAGGATTAAGTTTAGCCTTACTTATTACTATATCTATTTCATTTATTTTAATTAGACCAATTGAGAGATTATCTGAAGTAATTAAACTTATAGAAAAAGATGATTCTCAAATAGATTTTGAGTTAAAAATATCTAGATTTTTGCCTACAGAGATAAAAGAGTTAAAAAATGCATTTATACAGATGATGTATAAGATTCAGGAAAATAAAAAATCAATATCGCAATTAGCATATGTAGATATGAATACAGGATTGCCAAATAGAAACTATTTCTATGAGTTAATCAATCAATCTTTTGAACAAATGAGTAATTCTAATGAAAAAGGTGCTTTAGTATTTATTGATTTCGATGGTTTTAAAAAAGTTAACGATACTTATGGGCATAGAGCAGGAGATGAATTATTAGCAATGTTTGCACAAAGATTAATGGAGCATTTCTCTTTTATAGAAGAATCAAAACCAAACTTAATATTTGATACAAACTCTTTACCTTTAGAAATTCCTGCAAGATTAGGCGGAGATGAATTTGTTATCTTATTTAGAAATATTAAAAATAAAGAAGAAGTAGAGAAAAAAGTGCAAAGTCTTTTTGAAGATGTTTTTACAGAATATAATTTATATGGAGATGTTCATATAACTCTTACGGGAAGTGCAGGGATTGCTTTATATCCTCAAGATGGAAGTAAGTATAATAAGATACTTAAATCAGCAGATACAGCAATGTATGCTGCAAAAGCAGCAGGAAAAAATACTATAAGATTTTATCAGGCTTAGTTAAGAACTTTTCCAGTTCTTAAGCTATAAGCCCAATCAGGTCTATTATTTTCTTCTGCTCTTGACGCTGCTTTTTCATAATCATATGGTACTCTTAGTGGTTCAACCCCATATTTATTATCCTCAACTGTTAATATAACATATGAAGCATCTGGTGTATTGTTTTCTATGATATGTTTATTTGGAATATCACTTTTAAAAGCTTGTAATCCAACTGTCCCTGGGTTTATAACTACTTGCCCTGAGCTTAAACTTGCACATCTAGGAATTCCAGAGTTCCCACACATTACAAAAGTTGATTTAATATCATCTATTATTTCAAGTATTTTTTTATCATCTTTTAAAATAGGTTTTCCCGTTTCAACATCTTCTAACATATAAAGTGAATCATCCATATATGTTCCATGAATCATATAATAATCAGCACCAATTAGTTTCTCAAAAGGTAAATCTTGAATCCAATATAAAACATCATCACCTAATTGATTATATGTATATCTTAATGTTTCATTTTCTTCAAGTTGAGCAAGTGAAGACTCTAAGATTTTTCTATCTTCATTTCCACAAATAGTAATAAACTGACTTTTTCTTATTAAATCATATGTTGCTCTTGGCTCAATAGGTCCATAAAACGAATCTCCAAGGTTTAAAATAGCATCTACTGATCTGGTTTTAATATCTTCTAGAACAGCTTCTAGTGCATATACATTAGATTTGATATCAGATAAAATTGCAATTTTCATTTATTTCCTTAGGGGGTATATTTTTTAGAAAGGGATTATAACTAAATGAAGATTTCTCTTAAATTAGTTAAAAATCTTTGTAATAAAAGTGTTGGTTTCTAAATTGATCTTTCCATTTTTAGAGAGTTTTGATATTTCTTTAAAATGATCATTTTTAAACTTTTCTAAATTATCACTTGTTAATTGATTTAACATTCCTTTATATCCTGCTGAGTTTAGTGTATCCCACCATTGTTCAACTGTTATTAGTTTAGATATATCTACTTTTTCTATTGAGTGTTTAACTTCTCCTACTGTTTTTACTAAATCATTTATTTCATCTTCTGTTTCTAAAAATAAATTACTACCTTTAGGATAGTCTAAACCATAGTCTTTTTGTAAAGCGTCTAGGAAAATATCAGAATAAGGATTGAAGGCTTCTTTTGTAAAAGAAGAGAATGTAAATACTCCATCCTTTTTAAGTAATTTCATAAAAGATTTTAGAGATTCATTCATATTAGAGTAAAAAAATAGTCCAAAACCACAAGTAATAATATCAAAGGTTTTATCTTCATAATCAAGATTTTCTACGTCTGCTTTAATAAATTGTACATTTGAAAGTCTTAGGTCTTTTGCTTTTTGACTTGCAACTTCTATCATTGATGATGAAATATCAACACCAATAACTTTAGAGTTCTTAAACTTAGATGCTAAAAGAAGGGCTACATTTCCAGTACCACAAGAAAGATCTAATATATTAAGATATCCTTTGTACTCGAGGTTGTTAACCATTTTTTTAGCAGTTATTAAAAAATATTCGTTTATATCATATAAAGAAGATACATCATCAAATGTATCTTCAATAATTTGTTTTACTTCAGTATTGTTCATATTTGTCTTTTATATATTTAATTTATAAGATTATAATTAAATAATTTTAAAAACAACTAATACTTATATTTTAAGTGCCTCATAGTATTTAATACTTGGCTCTTTTTGTAAAAAAGAGATTAGACTTTGCATCACACCATTTTTTGAAATAAATTCAATATATTTGCCATGATGAGTTTTTGATTGCCAATTTTCGCTAATTACCATTTCGTTTGTTTTTTCATCAAAATATAAATTTACTTGAGAACATCCTTCAAAAGATCGTACATTTGGCACATTTTTATCTAAAAATTCCATAAACTCTTTTTTTGTTTCTGCTTTAACTGTTAATGTTAAAATCACTTTGGTTGCTTGATTATTTGTATCTTGTGCGAAAATTGTGCTTGTTAAAATCAGTAGTGTTAGTATTATTTTTGTCATAATTATTTCCTTATAGTTTTAAATCATTGTAGAAACTTATTTGAGGTTCTCCCTCAAAAACTTGAGCTAATACGCTCATATCACCGTTTTGAATTCTAAAGTTTAGATAGTTTTGGAAGTCTTCTTTTTTATCCCAAATTGAATAAAAAACTATATTGTTTGAGTTATCCTCTTTATAGATTGTAATATCTCTAAAGCCTTGGTATGTTCTTGTTTGTACCAAGAATTTACTCATAAGTTCTTTTAGTTTGTTTTCTTGCTCACTTTTTAGTGTTGCTTTTAGCATTACTGTTACTGGCATTTAATTCTCCTGTTGTTAAGTTCAGGAAAATTATATTTGAATTAGATTTTTATAACTACTCAAAAAATATAAAAAATACGGTTTTTATGTCAAAGTTGATTTTTTGAGATTTGTTTAGGAGTAATATTGTATTTACTTTTGAAAGCTTTTATGAAGTGAGATACGTTTTCATAGCCTATTTCAGAAGATATTTCACTTACTGTTTTATTTACACTTTCTAATTGATTTTTAGAGTATTCTAGTTTTAAATCTA
>Ga0193960_1000550_pt1 | contig 15497 bp, 11 predicted proteins | sample FB_3_MG_FD_140338 | JGI IMG/M metagenome (GOLD analysis project Ga0193960, IMG submission 140338) | Microbial mat bacterial communities from the Broadkill River, Lewes, Delaware, United States - FB_3_MG | ecosystem: Environmental > Aquatic > Freshwater > River > Microbial mats | place: USA... | reverse complement strand
GCGACGGTAATGTAAACGTTTTATTTTAAAAAAGTGCATCACTTATTATTGAATAAAATAAAAAAATGTCACATTTTATTTTATTGACATCAAAGTCTGCGAAAAAATCAAACAGAGAAAAATGCTGTGGCATAGTCTTTAACCGGCGTTATAAATACGCCGTCAACAGTGTATAACCCACTGCCCATTTACTATATACCAAAGATGCATAACCACGAACTAAATACAGAACAAGAATAAAAATAAGAAGAAGAGCGATTTTAGCGAGGGTTATTTTTTTTAGAAAACGGCTGCTTAAGCAACCATCGCGAATACAATTGAATGTATGCAGGCTCACCATTGCCACGATGCCATGAATCAACCACATACCGTTTATTATCTGCCAAACTACTAATACGCACGGCATAATGTTGGTCAATCAGAGTAACAAAACGTACGACGCGCCCATCAACACGATGAAAAGAAAGTAACTTAGCTTGTTGTAATAGTAATAAAAAATGTAATGTATTATGCGCTTCATCGATACAATCCTGACGCCCATGCACATTAGGTTGTGCATTATTTTTGGGCTGGTCATTATATACGGGGGTATATAGCGCCACTTCCCGTTCTAATAATGCAATGGCCTGCCTAATCGCTAAGCGCTCTGCAAATGCACTCGCTGGCGCTGAAAACAAAGCCTTAACAGACGCCCAACGCTGCTGCGATATCGACACATATTCGACATCAAGACAGCCATAGTTATAACAAACAGGAACAGCGGTTAGGGCAACCTCGGGCATAGGTTCTTTAACCAGCCCACACCCGCAAAGCAGTAATATATAGGTCAGCAATAGTGGGGTACATTGAAGGCGCATCATCACCACCTTTAGCTACTCGCTGCGATAGTCGCGCAGCTGTATCAATAACTGTTTTAACTCGACCAACCCTTCCTCGGTAAACAAATACGGCGGTCGACGATCACCGATATAATAGTGTTCTTCAATCGCAAGACAGCGTTCACGCACCTGCTCAAGCACCTCGTCGTGACGAATAGTAACGGCCATTAATACTTGCCAATCATTCTCTGTCGCCTGCCCCGTGATCACCATCTCTAACACATGTATTAAACGTTCGCGTGTCATACGATAAACAGGCATTTTTATCCAGCGAAACAGCACAAACAATAGCGTCGCAATGACTACCGTCAACAGTATTGTCACGAAAAAAGTGGCCATCAGAGTTAGCCTCCGCTAGTGCTCTCGTGTTGCTGCGAACCGAATATCAGGGTAGCGCTCCTCAGCTAACGATAGATTAACACGCGAAGGTGCTAGGTAGGTTAAGTGCCCACCACCATCAATCGATAAATGATCGCCCACTTTGCGCTTAAATGCCTCAAGCTCTTTTGCATCTTGCGCATCAACCCAGCGTGCCGTATTAACATTGACCGACTCGTAAATCGCATCCACTTTATATTCATCTTTCAAGCGAAATGCGACCACTTCAAATTGCAATACCCCCACTGCCCCAACAACAATATCGTTATTATTTAACGGGAAGAATACCTGTGTTGAGCCCTCCTCAGACAGCTGCTGTAAACCCTTTTGCAATTGCTTCATCTTCAGTGGGTCTTGCAGGCGAATACGCCGAAATAGTTCAGGCGCAAAGTGTGGAATTCCGGTGAATTTTAAAGGCTCACTCTCACTAAAGGTATCACCAATTTGTATCGTGCCGTGATTATGCAAACCGATAATATCACCCGACACGGCCTCATCTACCGCACTTCGATCACCCGCTAAAAAGGTGACGGCATCAGCAATTTTAATATCTTTACCAATACGCACATGGCGCATCTTCATCCCCTTAGTGTATTCCCCCGAGCATACACGCATAAACGCAATACGATCTCGATGTTTTGGGTCCATATTGGCTTGGATTTTAAAGATAAACCCTGAAAATTTCTCTTCTTTTGCATCCACCTCACGTTCGTGGGTCATGCGATTTAACGGCGCCGGCGCCCATTGCACAAAGCCATCGAGCATTTCACGCACACCGAAATTACCTAGCGCCGTACCAAAAAAGACCGGCGTCATCCGCCCGGCTAAATATTCGTCTACATCAAATTCGTGAGTAGCCCCTCTGACAAGCTCAATCTCATCGCGCATATCTTGGGCATAAGTGCCCATTAGTTCAGTCGCCTCAGGGCTATCTAAGCCTTTAATTTGAATATCATCATTAATCGTATGACCCATACCCTGCTGAAACACGTGTATGGTATCGGTATAGAGGTTATAAACCCCCTTAAACTCCTTGCCCATACCCAGCGGCCAATTAATAGGGGCAGCGGCAATGTTCAGTACTGATTCAACCTCATCGAGCACATCGATAGGGTCACGAATATCGCGGTCCATTTTATTGATAAAGGATAAAATAGGCGTATCGCGCAAGCGGCACACCTCCATCAACTTGATCGTACGATCCTCGACCCCTTTAGCCCCATCAATCACCATTAATACCGAATCGACCGCTGTCAGCGTACGATAGGTATCCTCAGAGAAGTCCTCATGACCTGGAGTATCTAGCAAATTGACCACGCGATCTCGATAGGGAAACTGCATGACCGATGATGTCACAGAAATACCCCGCTCCTGCTCCATTGTCATCCAGTCAGATTTAGCATGGGGACCCTTTTTACCCTTAACAGAACCGGCCAATTGAATGGCTTGCCCAAAGAGTAATAGCTTCTCTGTTATCGTCGTCTTACCCGCATCTGGATGAGAGATGATAGCAAACGTGCGTCTCTTATTAACTTCACTGATAAAATTGGCTTTAGCCATATATCTACATTCCCAATTTGTACAAATACTTATACAAAAAATAAAATTAACTCTAAGCCCTGATTTTCAAGCGGTTTGCCAAGGCCTACGCCAGCAAAACCTTCCGTATTTCTTATCAATCCAGAGCGATTAGACCGTGGTGTATTATACGCCCGCACCTGTCAAAGGCACGTTTTGTAAATGCCTTTCAATTACCTCAATCATATGTTTCGTGAGAGGTAAGTTTATTTTCTCACGGTGCCAAACTTCATGGAAGGCTGAGACCGTTTCACGCGCTGTATCCAGCACCAGCTTTTCCGGCAGCATGGCTTTAGCCGCTAGATGCGACAACTCATCCAATGTGAATTCACTGAACTTCTTAGTGCGGCTGACTTTCAGCGACGCACTGTCATCGGGAATATAAGCAATGGTTGACACAAAATCATAAACAGGCGCTATAGAGGCGCTTTGCTTATCGTTATAGATCACCGACCAGTTCTTAAGATGCATATTTGCATTCCCAATCAACGTGTTAAACACCAAGCGGCGGATAAACTCAGCCACATCAGCCTCATGCCCTTCTAGGCCGATAACTTGAGCAATATTGCGCATGCTGGCTTTCTTGTATTTGTCTTCTGGATACACACCAAAGACCTGCGCAAAGTCTTCCATGTGAACAGCCTTTCCATCGGCACTGCGATCGAAACGCTTTATCGCAAAAGCACTATTTCCAAATCGACCTATACCTTCAGGGATATTCCCGACCTTATCGATAGAAAGCAGCTGTGTTTCTGGCACATCCATACCCAGCATCCGCGCCAATTCCATCATGGCAAATTCATTTTCTGGTACAGCCGCAAAACGCGAGGATGGCGATTTCACAATCCAGGAGCCACCGGTTCCAGAGACAGGTATCGTCAAACCACCAGCCGCCTGCTGTACCGCTGAAAACTTAAGCTGCACCCCAGTCAATGAAAAACGCATTGGTTGTTCTGGTTGCTCACCCTCTTCTATATCTGCATGCACATTGGGTGGCAGGGTTTCACCATCGGCGGGTACGACAGTTATCGCACCGGGCAAGTCCTGCCCTAAAATCCACAGTAAAAAAAACTCCCGCGCCAGATTAACATTCGCGCGTTTCGCCAGATAATGACGCATCGTCTCCTCTGGCAATAAGTTCGAAAAGAACGGTGTGAGTTTAGTTTGTGTCGGCTTAAAATCCGTAATCAAACCACCCAAAGAATCCTTAAACCCCAGACTTAAAACTGGCCGTGCGTCATCGCTGATATAGTCATCTGTAAACGTAAATAATGTTCTGTCATGTCCGACATTCGTCATCGTCCCAATCGGCTGACCGTAAAGCAGAACATTCAATGTAGAGACGCTACTCATCAGCATCACCATCCAGACTATAAGCAGGCGATAACGCTTCCAGATCATCCCCACCCACAGCAGAGCGCACAATCGACTTAATAGCTGGCATAGACTTCTTGGGTGCTAAAAACAGCTCCAAATCCAGTACACGCGCCAAAGCAATCAAACTGGACATACGCAGATCAACACCACCAGCCTCAATCTTAGAAATATGGCTTTGCGGCACACCAGAGCGCGCACTCAACTCCCGCTGGCTAAGCCCCTTACGCACCCGTGCCTCTCGAAGTGCTTCCAGTGTCTGATCATTGATATAAGCCATTCTTGATATGCTTTTCTATATCCAAACCTCTATAATATCTATAAAAACATATCACAGCAACCCAAACAGCACAATATCGATACATAAAAACATATCATCATCAACTAACGATATAGAATTATAGATAAAACCTCAAAAGCTGCTTTACCAAACCACTACAGCACAACGCAAATTGCCGTAAAACCACACCCCATAAACTGGACGGTTTAAAACAAAGCGAATATTGGTACTCACAGTACCGATACATATCTTTATTTAAAATTTTGAGGCTTAAGTTTAACGACGCACGGAGACAAGCGCGATAGCATCGCCTGGGCCAAAGCGGCCTTTTTTAGAGTGTCACGCTCCTTTGTGGCTCGATCTAACTCAGTTTTTAATCGAACAATTTCAGCTTCATCCGAAGATTTAATCTGCGGTGAACTACCACATTGACCTGATCGCCATTGATAGAAGGTTTTGGTATAAACACTTAAGCGCTCGGCAACTTCATTTACGGAATACCCACATTCAACAATCTATTTGACCGCTTCCGTTTTAAACTCGTCCGTATACCGCTTGCTTCTGTTCATAAACACCTCTGTTTAAGATGCTTAATTGTTAGCGGGCCATATCGTAACGTTAACTGCTTTGTCGTTTTTAATAATTCCTTTTGAAATGCTTTCATTTAGGGCTAAACCGACTTTTAAACAACTATATCTTACTTTTCACTCTTTCGAGTACTTCAACCAGTATGAGACATTGCTTTTCAGTAGGTATCTTACTCGGCATCTTTGTAGCGACATTCACAATACCGATCTCTTTCTGAGACAGCAGCCCTTTTGTGCGGCACTGCTGTAAAAGAGAATTCCATTTGGTCGCAGGGATATCCAATACCTGCTTTTGAGCCTCAATCCCATCGTCCATTTTCTGAACTTTGCGAGCTTGTTTTTTCTCACTTTGTATAACTTCTTTTGAGACAAGACTGTCTTTAAAACCCTGTGGTAATAACTCACCCAGTCTATTTGATTGCTCTTTTAGCCTTTGCCAGCACCCTTCCTTTTTACACCACTCTGTAACGTTAGATATTCCTTGCTGAGGCAGAGTAATCTCGTCATGCACGAGCTCTGAAGTAACCTCTAGGGCTCTTTCTAAATCACTTGATATGAACTGCGTATTCCACATGCGCATAAAGTCTATAGACTTGTCGTGCGTTGAAGCATAATGCCCCAATAGAGCTAATGTATAAGCTACAACGTTTGCTCTATAACCACCGTTATACCAAGGCTGAGCTGAAACCAGCTTTTCTGTTTTTCTAAACAGGATGGCGCGGGCAATAGCTCGTTTATAATAAAACTCGCTAAAGCCTTCAGATGATTTTTCCCATTCAGAGCCAATTCGTTTCGCATACTGTGCAAAGTTTTTCTGCGCCCCAAGGTTAACGAACCTTGGGTTTTCATCCCAGACATTATCAAACTTAGCAAGATCAGTTTTAGTGAACATCTGCGGTTTGGGGTTTTCTGCTTGGAACTTTTTCTTTTCACCTTGAGTTAGCTTGCTTTGCGCATCAGCATATTGACCACGAGCACGCTCATAAAACCATTTTGTCTCTCGTAACGCACCCTGTTGGGCGGGAGCCCATATACGCCTCGAGAATTCCTCCATACGAATATGAAACGGATGGTTTGAAAAGAAATCAGCAGCATTTACTCTGTTCTGAGTGTTTGCGTATTCAGAAATTCGCGGCACGACCGCTTCACTTTGTTCGCTATCAATAACTGATAGCTTCATCTGAACAAAAATCCCTTCCAAGGAGGCTTTATCTTTACGACTTGTATGAAACAGAGATGCTGTAGTTTGACCACCGTTCACTATTTGTAGATCTTTCATGCGAACCACTTCAAGCCCAGCATCTCCTTGCCTGACTTCTACTTCCTGAGCAGTGGCAGTAATGCCATTGTTATAGGCAAAGAACATTTGCGGTTCATTGATAATGGTACTTCTTATACCCTTATTAACATTGCCTCGGGCCTGCAAAAAACATCGAACGTTTTGTTCTAATAAGCGAGCACCATATTTTTCATACATTGATGATAAAATAGTTGCTGGGATGACTATCAGATAAGACTTGTAAGTATCTGAACCTAAATGTGCAGGCAAACACGAAATCCCTGCCCCATAAGCTTCAGGAAAATTGATATCCAGAATTTCTTTATGGCCTCGGGAGCTTTGTTGGCGCTGTAACCTCAAAACATCCCAAATATGATATGAAGCTGGAACTCCAGAAGTTTCGCCATCTTCAATAGCGCTAACTCGACCACTCAAAGCTCGCTCAGAAAAGAGATAAAAATTTACCTTTCGAATTGCACGTCCTCGATCGTAAATTTGCCTTGATAGCCCATACTCAGGGGCTGTCTCTTCGAGATCTTTGAATAATTCCTTGCTTTTACTTGCTTCAAAAAACTTCGCAACTCGCTTAAAAGCGCTATCTACGTCAGTCCCCGTAAGAGAAGCTAACTCTTCTCTACAATTGAAATCAGCAATGAAAAGATCTAGAGCCCCCTCATCATTAAACCAGTAGCCATCAACCCTCATTCCTCTTTGTGCGCGATAGTGACAAAGCTCAAACCCCTCCAAAAACCCGGTATCCATCAACTCATCAGCGACGGTTTCTACAAACTGTGACAATTGAAAGCTACTACTGGCTTCCGCCCCAGCTAACAAGTCCTGTTTGAAATCATGAAAAAATTCCTGGATGGTTTGTTCCATTTTACTTCCCCCATACATCCTTATCTGCGCATAAAAAATCCCGAACGCTTTCCAACTTAATTTCATAACCAACTCTTGTTAGACCTGTATTTAATTCAGATCTAACAATCTTTGGAAAATCACTTTCGACACGATATGTCTGCTCTTCAGCGACAATAAATTTAGGCTTATCGTAAGCAAGCATTTGCACATAGCCAGCTTTAGCCAGCTTTGTATCAAACATCTCTATAGCTTCAGCCTCAGTTAACATTCCTTCAACTGCGTTTACTAACTCGTTCAAGGAAATTGATGCTTTTGATTCAGGCATATCAACCAATCGATAAACCTTAAGAAAAAGGCTGCTGCTTAAGCTTTCGAGCTGATCTTCGGAAGATATTTTAACTGCATTTCTCTCGCGGCCTGATAATGACTTAACTTCTACGGCCGTATCGGAAAATATAAAATCCTGATGAGATGTTTCAGGCCCCTGCCATGCTTCTAATGCGTCCAGCTCAGTATTCATTTCACCTAGCATTTGTTGCAGAAACTTAAGCTCACTGAACAAACCCCTTACTTCTTCTGCACTAAGCCCCCGGCCTTTCTTTCCAGCCATAAATGCTTTCCAGCGTTTTATTTGGGAAAGAGCAACAGACAACCCAACCAATGGGTCTGAGACTTCAGAAAGTTCATGGATCAATGTTTCGCATAAGCTATAAAAGAGATCTTGATTGACATGCTTCTCAAGAACCAAAATCAGGCCCTGATTTCCTGTTGTACTCAATACCCTGAAGTCAATGTTTATCCCATGAATAGATACCGAGTTTTTCTGAAAGATATCGGTTCCATCTTCACTCATTTCATAAACAAAGACACAATGTCCGCTGGAGTCTTTCCCCCAATACAACGGAAGATACTTACTTTCTCTTATTTGCCTTACACTTAAGTCTTCTGAAGGCGTTTTAATATCATCCCATGGCCTGTATCTATTCATCGCCACCTTCGGCCTCATTTTGAATCAAAGTATCTAAATCCACCCCAATTGATTTCTCTAAATAGACTCTATTTGCCACTACTGCAACTGTGTGAAAATAGCCCACCTTAGGAAAGCTTAAAACGAAGGCAGGAACCGAAACGTTCTCGTTTTCACCATCAACCAGATTCAAGTTGTAAATCATCAGTAGCGGTTTATTTCTTTCTACTCTGTAATACCTGTCCGCTGGTTTTTTGATTTCCTTTCCTTTTTCTTTAGCATCAATGACAGCTTTCTCCATAGCAGTATCTCTTTGCTCTTGAGATAGCCCATAGTGTTCATGCCTACCGCCAACTCGCGCTTGATTTACCTTCCAAAGGTTTTCATCTTTAAAGTAATTAGCACTTCGAGTTCTTGGAGAGAGAGTGTAATCATGCTCTAACGTACCTTGTTTCTCTGAAACTAAGGCAACATCGGAAAGCGGGAATTTATCGATGATTGTCTTCAGGTACTTAAGAGCAAAGTTCCTCTTTTCTAGTGTTCCAGGCACACACTGAAATTGACCTAAGAATGTGACTAATGTCTCAGTATCAATATTACTTAGATACCAACCTTTGCCTTCTTTTGTTGGTAAGAATTCTTTTTCATTCAGCCCAAAATTACCTTTCCAATAATCAACAATTAATTCCTGGTTCGAATCATTTATCGACCGGTCATTCGGAAGACAATCACTTTCAACAGCCTTTTCACTGTAGTTCTGCCTAACTGTTATACTTTCTGCAGCCCTCATCTTATTTGTAGCGGTAACCAGTAAAGTATCAGGATGTGACATTACGTATAGGCCAAAATCTTTAGGGCTTAATCCATCAAATCTCATCTGTATGACTTGATCTCGGAGATCTCCTGAAGAGATAGCGATATGGGAATACCAGTCTATAGAGTCCTGAGGCAAATGAACTCTGCATAAATCATCATAACCAGAACGATAACCGAACCAACGCCCCATCTGCATAAGCGTGTCGTACATTCGAGTATTTCTGTACATGTAACTAATACATAACCCCTCAATTGTTAGACCACGAGAAAGACTTAAACCACCCACAGCAATAGCTGTTAAACCATGACCATCTCTTTCATATTTTTTGTAATCAAGCGGCTCATCGGACTTACTGTTAACAACAAAAGTTCTTATGGATTCAGCAGCAGCATACAACTCACGCTTTAGCTCTTCCCAAGAAACATTAGCATGCCAAAAATCAGCTTCAAAAACCTGTTTCAACTGATCCATATTTTCATTTTTTTGAGAGACTGAATTCGGCATCAAATAGTTTGCCTTGATGGCTTCCCTCAGTTTTTTGAGATATACGCTGATGTGTGTGCGGACTAATGTTTGAACATCCACAAACCTCGAAACGTTTACAAGCATTGAGCAATGCTTTTCATCTTGCCCCCTTATCTTTCTGATCGCTTTCACCACAACAAATTGCCGTATAGCCCTGTAAAGCGATGGAGGCAGACCTAGAACGTCAAAATCTTTTTTATGAACGAAAGGAATATAGGTATCTGCATCATCAATAGCTTCCAAAATCCGATCAGAACTGTCATCATCCAAGAAAACCCTGTCAGGGCCAAAATATGTTGTCGGAGCGTCGAGGCAGTAAATAAAGTCTCTGGGAAAGAGGTCGTCTTGAAGGTTTTGGTCACCGCCATAAGCACCAGGGTTAATAAAGATATTTGCAAAAGGTGTCGCTGTGTATGCCACATAAGCAGATCTATCAAATAAGTTTAGAATCTCCCTAATGCCTTTGTTAATTGTGGTTGTCTCATCATCATTTTTTTTCGTGTTAATCGACGCATAATCAGATTCATCATCGATCATCAACATTGGGACTCTTACTGTCCGACTTTCTTTAGTGTTTAGATCCTCCAACCATTGCTTTAGGTTTTTAAGAATATTGTGTTCTTTCTTAATAACCATGACTACAGGTTGAGATCTACTACCAAGACTCCAACCGCTGATATCAGCTGTCTTCTTATTAAAATCAGAGTCAATATTAGTCACAGAAACAGGAAATTTTATTTCGTCAAACCCAAGGCCAACCCCTACCTCTTGCCAATTTTCTCCATTTTTTGTTCTCCCAATAAAACCCTCATCAAACCTTTCTTGCGTCTGCTTTCTTAAATTATTTTGCCCTCCAGCGATCACAATAATGAACTTATATCCAGCATCCGCCGCTTTTGCCACCAACCCCATGTAATTCGCTGTTTTACCCGATTGCACGTGACCAATAACCAATCCTCGTCTATCCCAGACACCCGGCGATGTCGGATCTTGAAGATGACCAAGTATTTTCGTGCCTACGTCACTCAAAGACTGAACTACAGTAGGAGACCATTTCTCTTTCTTAAGATGCTTTTCATATGCGTCAGAATAAAACCATTCAATATCTTTACGCTTGTACACCCACTCTTTATCATGAGTGGCTTCGGAGTCGACAAGTGAAACACCCAATCCCATTCTGGAATCTATTTCATAGTAAGCTTCCTTTGCACAACTTATTGCATCATCTTCATCAAGGCCTAACACCTTTGCCAGATCTACTGCCAAGGCATCAACTTCTTCGCGTGTTGGAACATACTCTGACCAACGTGTTTTAGCCGCTGTGATCAAGGAGACAGTAAAATTCTTTTTTGCCTCCAACTTCTCTTTCTCATTCCCCATTTTTTATCCCTCCAAAATATTGTTCTACCAGTTCCTTGTGAGAATCAAACATGCGTACAGAGTCAACAACACTCCGAAACGTATCGACATTCATCTCACCAGAGCCAAATAAAGAATTTTTAAGCTCTTCAAGCTTTTGCAAAACATTGTTTTTCTCTATTGAGAATTGATCAACGCTTCTAGGCGCTGAAGAGTAATCCGAGTAGATCATCTCTACTGGAATTGCGGCTGAAACGGCTTCCAGATATGAGCGTAAAGCTGAAGACTGCTGGTCTGACAACCCCCCCTTTAAGCTTTGCAAAAGAGGATGAAATAAATTCAATTCAAACCGAACTCGATCTTTATCACCATAACGTTCCCAAATTGGCTCAGGAGAATCTTGGAAAAGCTTTTGCCCTCTACCTCGATGAATTCTGGTACTTGTACCAGTGACCTTAGATATTATCTGCCTAAGTCTTTCTCTAACTTCATGCGGTGGTCTTGCTCGCGATTTTTTAATATCAATTGTCCAGCTTTCATCTAGAGCATTTGGAAAATCAATCTGAACCCTCGCAAGCTTGGTAGCCTCACCTTTCGGAACCAATCGAAACCAGTCTCCCCAAGCCATAAGCCTGCCATTCCGGTAGATATATGCTCCTTGGTTTGAGATAAAGCTGCTACGATCTTCATAGAAATCATATTCCTTCGCCGTAAGCTTGCTATGATGCGGTAGGATGTAAGGCTGTATAACTACCTCCATACCATCAACGCGGACTATTTCCTCTGGTAACACCTGTGTCGCTTTAATTTTTCGACAGAAAGGATCGAATGCATCTACGGGTTTACCATTTATACGAATGCTAAATTTAGGATGATATTTAACCTCGCCAGCTAGAAACCTATGAAAAACCAGAGACAAATGACGATCAACGAGATCCAGTTTTTCAGAAACAATTTCATCTCGCTTGTTACCATATTGGTCTTCAAACAACCGATCTAACTTAGTCCAGACAACCGCTGTTCCAGTCTCACCTAACTTATCTAAATACGGTATTTTTGTGATATCCTCATCATCCAAAATTGAGAGGCACCATTCATCTCTCTTACTTACATGATCAAGATCCCATTCAGCCCCACAAACCATAGAATTTATCGAGCCGACGACCGTCAAATTTCTACATTGTGAAAATGAAGCTGTTTTCAAGCCCAAACCAAATCGGCCCAGATCATTTGGTTCTCTAGCCTGCTTGGGGTTAGCTGAACCATGTTTCATTGCGAGTAGAAGTTCGTCCTCTGCCATCCCACTTCCGTTATCTATGATAACCAGTGTCGGCTTTTCGCAAGTCAAATCGCAGTAGACATCGACTTCAGTCGCTCCAGCCGTAATGCTGTTATCTATTATGTCCGCAACAGCTGTCGCCAAAGAATATCCAAGGTCTCTCATAGACTCAGACAATGACGAGGCACTTGGTGGCAATGTATACTCTCTAGCCATTAACTCCACTCCCTTAAAAACTTAAGAATCCGTTCTACGACCTTGCTCGGAGCTTCCTTTAACTCACATTCCCAAACCGTAAAAACGTGCCACCCCTCAGCAGCTAACGCCCTGTTCTTTTCTTTGTCTCGTTGAACAGTTCGTTCAAACTTCTTTCTCCAAAACTCTATTCTTGTTTTAGGCATGTATGCATACTTGCAATCTTGATGACGATGCCAAAAACACCCATTAACAAAAATTGCGGTTTTATAACGAGGTAAAACAATATCTGGTCTCCCTGGCAGTTTCTTTTCATGCAATCGAAACCTTAAACCTGACTTGTGTAAAAGGGAGCGAAGAGTGATTTCAGGCTTAGTATTCTTACCCTTAATTCTCGACATATTCCAGCTTCGTTTTTCTCTCGTTAAAATATCAGTCATCAATCACCCGGCATCTTATCTAGGACTTCTTTGACAACTTCAGCTATTTGAACGGCTAGATATGGTGGCACAGCGTTACCTACCTGGTGATACTGAGCAGTTCGCGGCCCTTCAAAATGGTAGTTATCTGGGAAGGTTTGCAGTCTAGCAGCCTCCCTTACAGTTAAACTTCGACATTGTGATGGATCATAATGAATGAAATAGTGACCATCCTTAGAGATATGAGAAGTGATTGTAGTACTAAAACGAGACTTCACTTGAACTCTAAAGCGATCTGAGAACATTTTACCCTCACAACCATCTTTGACATTCTTATGAGCAGGAAGAAGCTCTTCAGGAAAGTCTCTTAATTTAGGAGAGATATCCAATGCGCTTGCATGAGCCGAAGCATACAGATAGCGATGTAAATCACTTACCATATGAGATCTGGCTTCATGACATGTCGCCACTTTCAGACGGTCGTCGAAATACCATGATTTCATGACGTGGGGAGGTTTGTATTTCGTGGAGGACTTGTCCATCGGAGTATTGCGTATAGTTGCTAGCGCACTCTTAATCTCCTTTTTGATACTGGCATCTTCCTTCTTTTTAGAGGGTATCCAAGATGTAGCACTGACAGAAAGCAGTTCTTCTTTCCACTCATCATAATCATCTTTTCGCCTTGAAATACTGCTTCTAATTTTGGGCATACTGCTGATTATTTGCTCCACACTTGGAGGTTCAGACTTTTCAAGCGTTCCTGGTACTACGTCTATGTCAGCTCTTATTCCCAAGATAAACATTCTGTGTCGAGCTTGCGGTACGCCATATTCTTCAGCCCTAACAATGAAGGATTTTGGTTCAATTTCTTCGACAACTTCGCCAGACTGAGACAAGGAGTAAAGCTTGTATTTCAGACCATTTTTATCCTTTTCAATCGCTCTGCGAGGACTGCGGAGATCTTCTACAATCTTATCAACTACAGACTCACCATTAACCTTCGCTGAAAGAAGGCCCTTCACATTTTCCATGACGAAAACAGGGGGGCGATGATCAATGATGATTTTGAGATATTCCTTGTATAAGAAATGTCGTTCGTCTTCTTCAAACTCAGGATTGTTCATCATCCTGGAACGACCAACCAAGGAATAAGCCTGACAAGGTGGCCCACCAATCAAGGCCCACTTCTTTGAAGAATTCAGTCTGTCACTAATAATCTGTTGAACTTCATCATGTGTTTCTTCACCTAATGAAATTTTCAGAGCAGTAGCTTTTGCATGCTCCCAATTATCACTATTTCTCTCAATCAGCTCTTCTTTATCAATACGCCCTTCCAAATAAGCGTAATAGTCATCAGGAACATCCTGCCTTTTGAAGGACTTGTAGAAATGCCTCAATAGCAATGTCTGATGCGCAAATTCATCTCTTTCAATAGATGCGACCGACTTAAATACTCTTGAATCATTTGAATCGTATAGTTCAGAAAAACCTTCGCCCAAGCCACCCGGCCCCGCGAACAGATCTATTATTGGATATGTTACATCCTTTTTACTCATTTGTTACCAGCTTCACTTTTCTTTTGGGTTATCCAACGCTTAATACCTTCACATTTAAATCGCCAACTGCTGCCTACTTTAAGTTCAGGCAACTTTCCTTCTGAGGTTAGTCTATATGCGATTTTTTATGCCAACGTGAAATGTTCAGCAATCTCTTTCGGGTCAGTATTGCGTCAGCCATAGTTTATCCGCCCATGAGACTTTAGGGAGCATATGAGAAAATTGGAGGGCCATCAAGGAATTAACGATACTAAAGGATAGTTTTCACCATTAGATTGCAGAATCGGACTATCGATTTAGAGGCCTACACCTCTTTCTACTACGTGCGCCATCAGTTTTCTGCTTCCTATCCCGCTTTGGCGCCTCTGTCCAGTCCATAGTCTCCTTCCTTGACCACGAACGTTACTGTGCAAGGTTTGCTCTCTCACAAAGTATGGACAAGGCTCTCCCTGCTCTGTTTGCGGTTCTGGCTTCTTGACTCCAAAATATGTTTAGCAAGATCTTACTGCTGTGCAAGATGCTTTTCGCGCACCTCGACAATTGGCTTTTGTAACTCAGCTCTATCATGGTTGTACTGGAAGATCATCTTCTGGCGGCTTTTGACTGCTGGCATTTGAGCTTTAACCGACTTTTCCTACCTACTAGCCGCACACGCATCTCTTTACCTGCAACTTTGTCAAACAGCCCCATGATACTCCTACCGAGTTTGCCTCTTGCTGACCTAGCCGTAAGGTTACGCTTAATGCGATGCATGATGAGATGGACGCCTCTAAGTGCAATCGGTGTCACAATGGACCAAACTGATCGTGCAATAAAACACAGTCCAGTTAACTTTATTAGGCGCACCCATCATGGCTAAGCATCATGTAATCACTATTGTTTTAGCAAAGACTATTTTTCAAGTCTGCGGAATGACTAAGCAAAACACAACTGTATTAACGAGCTGTAATACCCATGGATATGGTCTCGCACGGAATCATTAGCTACCGCGTCGTGATGATAACCACCTTTAGGTACACCCTCAGTTTTTAGGCTCCTAACAAAACACCCTATTACTGCGCTACCCTACCATTACCTCGGCAATACATACATGGCTAGATTTAAGCCTGATAAAGGCCTTCTATGGTGCGCACGCCCAAAATCAGTGCATTTTTTAAGGGAGTTT
>Ga0193960_1000549_pt1 | contig 15510 bp, 18 predicted proteins | sample FB_3_MG_FD_140338 | JGI IMG/M metagenome (GOLD analysis project Ga0193960, IMG submission 140338) | Microbial mat bacterial communities from the Broadkill River, Lewes, Delaware, United States - FB_3_MG | ecosystem: Environmental > Aquatic > Freshwater > River > Microbial mats | place: USA... | reverse complement strand
AAAATTTAATAGTTTGGTCTTCATTATATTCAAATCGTCCATCACTATCTAAGGATACACTATACTCAGTCGCTATATCATTTTCATAGATTTTACCATTTTCGTCATATTTATAAACATCTCCAGTTGTTTTATCTTTTAAACCATCAACCACGCCTGTACGTTGAGATGCTTTTAAATATAATTCACCATCAATATTTTTAACTGTACCAACACTAAATACTTTTTTATCACCTTTATCATCTGTTTCACCATTTTGAATAGTATGTCCTACCATACTAGCAGCAGTTGATAAAGCAGAAGTTGCATAAGATGTTTGTAGAGAAGACATTGCTTTTGACATATCTTGATTTGATTGAATTGTAGACATTTTTAACTGACTATCCATCAAAGCAGCACTATCTTGTGGTTTTGTTGGATCTTGTTGTTTTAACTCTTCAAGCATTAACTTTAAAAAATCATTGTTCGTTAAACTATCGTTAGAAATTGCTTCAGTGTACGTATTTCCATTTGCATCTGTTTTTGTATTTACTTGTGCTGCATCTGTGTGTGTTTGTTTTACTGTGTCCCAGTAAGTTTTATCTGCATCAGCTTGTGACGCTGCATTTGTTGCATTAATTGGCATAATATTCTCCTATACTGTTTTTTCATCGAAAAAGAAATTTACAACTTTTTCTGGACTCATAGAATCTTGAACTCTAATCGCAAGTTTTTCATCTATCACAATTATATCACCTATTCCTATTACTCTTTCATTTACAAAAATATCGCCACAACCACCTGCAACTTTATTTAAAGTAAGAATGTCACCTTCTGTAAAATCTAAAAAATCTTTTACTGTAATATCAGTATGCCCTAATATAACATCAACAACTGCTTCTGTATCTACTAAAACATTATAGTCATGTGTTGTAATTTCCATATTTATTCTTTTTACTATTATTTTATTGATTATAACATAAAAAAGTTTATTTTGTATAATAATTAAATATATTAAGAGGTATATAGTATGATAATGTATAATTATCATACTATATTTATATTAAAGCGTCCAAAGAACCCAGCATAGTTTCTAGTTTTGCTTCAATATTTCCATCAAAGTTTCCTAAATCACTTGCAATTACTACTCCACCTGCAGTTACATTTGAATCTTCTTGTAAATTTACAAAGCTATCAAATGATAATTGTTCGTTAAGAATTATGTAATCTTTTGGGTTTAAGTGTATTGTTACTTTTGAAGATGTTTTTATTTTATCCATCATACTTTTAATTGTTTCTTCAGCAATTTTTGCTGAATTTTCACCTAATTCTATAGCAATAATTTTTTTTGCAATTGAAAATGATGTTTTTACTAACTTCGTTTCCATTTGAAAAGTTGCTTGTTCAAAAAATGTTGAATAATGTTTCAAATCTTTTAACGCTTCAACTAATTGACGATCTAGATCACGCCCTTTTACACCATCGTTTTCAATTGACTCTACACGTTGACCGATATGCAATAGAGTTTGCTGTAAATTTTGAATCTCTTGTAGCACTGGATCAACATTACCGTTAATTGTTTTATCATTTAACAATGCAACATTTTTCATATCTGAATTTTGATTTTGTTCGTTTGATATAAAATTACCCAATTCATAAGGAGATGTTTTATTATTTGACTTAATTACCTTAGAAGTTGTATTTACATTATTTGATGACATTATTCCTCCTCATCTATTCGTTCAATTTCTCCACTTTCTAAGAGTCTCATTGCAACTTCAAGAATTTTACGCTGTGCATCTTCAATATCTTTTATTTTTGTTCTTCCCAACATCTCAAATTCTTCTTTAAACCTATCTCTAGCTCTTTGAGACATTGATCCCATAATGATAGCCATATCTTCTTCTGGTGCATTTTTTAAAGCTACTGTTAAATCTTCTGTTTCAACATTACCTAATACTTTCATAATATCATTCGTATCTAATGCTAATAAATCTTCAAATACAAACATATTTTCTTTTATTTTCGCCGCTAAAACAGGATCTAATCCATTAATATTTTCTAAAATTTCTGTTGATTTTGAACCCATTTTATTTAACATATCTGCTACCGTTTTTACACCACCCACTGTAACAATAGATGCCAGTAAAGATTCTAGTTTCTTTTCAAGTACTTTCGACATCGATTGTACAATACTTGGTGATACATCTTTAATAGTTGCCATTTGCATTGAAATTTTTACTTTTAAAGTATCATCTAGTTTTGATAAAACTACTGACGCATCATCTGCATCCATATGTGCTAAAACAACTGCTATAGTTTGTGGAGATTCATCTTTAATAAAATCTGCAAGCTGTTTGGGATCAATATTTTCTAAATATGCAAAAGATTGTTTTGCTTCTTGTAATCTTGCTAACTTAGCAAGAACCTTATCCGCTTCTGCTTTTCCTAAAGATTTATAAAGTATATCTTTTGCATAGTCAAACCCACCAGAACTAATATAAGAACTAGATTCTATAAATAGGTGAAACTCTTCTAAAATACCCAAAGATGTGTCTTTATCTATTGTATTAATTTGAGTAATGGCTATAGACAAATCTTCAACAATTTCATTTGGTAAACTTTGAAATATTTTTACAGTAGCTTCTTCACCAATGAGAACACAAAAATGAGCTATTTTTTCGACCATTGGCATCGCTTCTAATATATTTTTTGTAGATTCTGTTGCCATTTTAATTACCTTTTAATTTTGAATCACCTTCATTCAATAACATAAGAATCATCTTTGCTATATCGTCAGGCTCTTCATTTACACTTTTTTCTATTTGTTCTATTAAAACTTCATATTTAGCAGATTCTTCAGCTGTTAAACCATCTAAATTACTTAAAATCTGACTTTTAACTCTTGCTTTTAATTTACTTGATTCAGTTCTTGAATCAAATTCATCAAAAAGGTCTTCCATCTCTTCATCAATTTTCCCTTCACCTGAAGCAGTACCACCTAAAAATGTAATTTCATTATTTGCAATAAACTTTTTGTAAAATACAAAAAGAAGAATCATTGCTATTAAATATTGAATATAGTTACTATACTCTTTAATCATTGTTTGAGTAGTAAGTAAACTTAAACCACCGTCTTCTTCTGAAGCAGTATTTTCATTTTCACTTCCAAATGGCTGTAATCCTATAAATTTAAAAGATTTTACTGTTACACTATCACCACGTTTTTCTTGATAACCAATTGCAACTTGTACAATAGAATTAAGACTATTTATAAATTCCTCTTTATTTTCTACTTTTTCCAGTACAGCCGAATCAAATGTAACTGCAGCTGTTATATTAGATATACCTGCATAGGCATTATTCTTTTCACTTATTATTTTTTTAGAAATTTCATAATTTGTAACATTTTTTGCTTCCTCTTTAGAAGTTTTTGTTGTTTTTAATTTATTTTCATTTTCAGGATCTTCTATATTACTTTCTGCCCCTGGTACTCCACCTTTTTGTGGCTCTTGTGCATCAGATTTAGCAGCTATCTCTGTTGTTTGCTGACTCCTAATAGTTCCTTCAGGTTCATAAATCTCTTCGTTGATTATTTTTTTTGTAAAATCTAATTCAATTGAAACTTTAGCTACTATTCTTTGATCTCCTAAAAATGGTAATAATAAATCTTTTATTTTGTTTTCATAGTCATTTTCAAGTTTCGTTTTATATTTTTCATGTTCAATATATTTTAAATTTTCTATACTTTCTGGATTACTTTCAAGTAAAGAACCATTTTGATTGATAAGTTTTATGTTTTCTATTTTTAATTTTGGGATAGAAGACGCAATAAAACTTTTAATACCTTCAACTTGTCTTTGAGATAAGGTTGTACCTTCTCTTAAGTTTAATACAGCAGATGCTGTAGGATCAATTTTTCTTTGAGTAAAAACAGACTCTTTTGGTATAGCAATTTTTACATTGGCAGATAAAATACCAGATATTGATTCCAAAGAACGAGCTAATTCCCCCTCTAATGCCCTTAAATATTTTACTTTATTTTCAAAATTTGTAGTTCCTAAAGAACTTTTATCAAATATTTCCCAGCCAGTATGTTTTGCTGTTGAAGCATCACTTGTTACAAGTTTAATTTTTGCAATATTAATATTGTTTTTATTTGTTCTTAACGTTAGATTATTACCAGAACCAATTATTGCATAAGGGATAGAAGAAGCATCCAATTCTGTACTTGCAAGTATTACTTGTGCTTTCGTTAAACTTGATGCAATTGTATAATTTAGTTCTTCATCTTTTGATTTTATATTAGAATATATTAGTAAACCAATCAAAAATAAAAACAATATAGAAAAACCACCAATAATAACTGCCCTTTGTGCAGTGTTGAGATTATTTATAAACTTAAAAATTTGTTCCATATTTCTTGTATCCTATTAGTTTTTACTTGAAGAATCTATCATTGTCTTAAACCAAGCAGAGTCTTTTTTTATCGAATTTTGTACTGCATTAAACATGATAGAGTTTTTAGACATTTCACTCATTTGAGTATCAAGATTTACATTATTTCCATCATTTTGTTCAACTAAACCTTTTACCTCATATATATCAAAGTTTCTCTTTTTTGCTTCAACATTTAAAGACATATGCATATTATGCGTTGTTGATAATTTAAGAGAATAGGATTCATTTGATTTTTGTAATTGATCTTTAAATTGTAAATCTTTTGTTTTATACTCAGGAGTATCTATATTTGCAATATTTGAAGAGATCACTTTTTGTCGCTCTCCTCTATAATTTAATTGTTGAAATAAAAGTTCAGTTACACTACTTGGTTGCATATTTTAGTCCCTTTTATCTTTGGTTTCCAATAGTATCTATCACTTTTGAATTAATTTGATCAATACCTGTAATTGCCTTTTGTGATCTATCAAAAGTTCTTTGAGCCTCTATTAAACCAACCATAGTTCTAATTGTATTTACATTACTTTGCTCTAAAGCACCTTGCATTATATACTCATCATTGTTTACAACTAATTCTGTATTTTTATCATCAACAGTTTTATAATTATTATTCCCTAGTTTTTCTAAATTCTTAAAATCTGTTTTAATTACTGCAATTGATTCTCTAAGATTTGGGCTATTTACATCGATAGAATTGTTTTGAGCATCAAGTACCTCAAAAGCATTTTGAGTTACTAGTTTTCCTGCTAAATTTTTAAAAGATCCATCTCTCGTATATTCTATTTTTCCCTGATCATTTCTTACTTTAAAAAACAACTCTTTATCTTTTAAAGCAAAGTCTAAATTGTTCCCTGTTAATTTAGTAGCACCTAAAGATTCATTTTTATAACTAGCATCTATTTTAGGTATAGTATCCATTACCATACTCTCTTTTAATACTGTCGCATCTTTCTTTTCTTGCTCTCTTAAATATCTATTAAAAGTACCTTCTGCAAGATTTTCTTCTTTAAAGCCAACAGTATTTGCATTTGCTAAATTATTCGATATTACATCAACTCTATTTAGCTGATTTACCATACTTGCTGTTAATTGATGTATACCTTGTGTCATAATCTTCCTTTTTAATCTGCTGAGAACTCTGAAATCAATGATTCTAAATCATCATCACCTACAATCTCAGATGAATCACCTGAAATATGTTTAGCTATTTGTACTTCTGCTTTACCAGAATCATCTTCAAATATACCATTTAAGTAATTACTTAATTTTTTTATTACAGCCATTACTCTTTCTATTTTTTGTCTATTGATATCATGGTACTGCATCAATTCCATCGCTTCGAAAATTCTGTTATTTTCCGCATCTACTTTTGATGAAAGTTGTTTCGAAGTTTCAATTAAAGTATTTGCCTTTTGTAAATTTTCATTGAATATATCTACATTTGGAAATTTAACAGATAACGATTCTAATAATTCTGTTTGCTTAAGAATAAAAGCGGATATCTCTTTATTATAATCTTCAATCTCTGCATTTTCATCTAAAATAAAACTTAAAACATCAAATATCTGTGAGGCTTTTTTTTCACTGTCATCTGCAACTTCATTTAATTGGTTTACAACTTTATTTTCATTACTTACAGGAAGGGGATATTGCCCTTCATTAATTTCAGACTCTCTCTCTTCTACTTTTGTAGTTTCTGATTCTATTTCTGGTGTCTCTTCAGGAGCTTCATCATCTACTATTCCATCAATACCTGCTAATATATCATCAACATTGATCTCTTCAATAGAATCATCTTCATCATCACTAGATTCTTCTAAAATTTTTTCATCTTCTGATACTTCTTCTATAACTGGTATTTCTTCTTCTATTTCGTCAACTTCTACATCATCCGCACCACTCATCAATGCTTCAATTTCTTCTTGACTCATACTCATGAATTATCCCTTAACAAGTCCATCTAGTTTTTCTTTTAGTATTTCTGCACTAAAAGGTTTAACTATATAATTATTTACTCCAGCTTTTAAAGCTGTAATAACTTCACCTTTTCCACCTTCAGTTGTAATCATTACAATTGGGATTTTTTTATCAACAGTTCTTATAGTTTTTACCAACTCTAATCCATTCATATTAGGCATATTCCAATCTGTTAAAACTACATCATAATTATTATTATCTTGGAATAGTTTCCATGCAACAACACCATCTTCAGCTTCATCAAAATCATCTTTTGCAACACCTAATTGCTGAACAACATTTCCTATTATTCTTCTCATTGTTGAACTGTCATCTACTATTAATATTCTCATAATATCCCTTTGTCATATAAAATACTAAATACATTATACTTAAATATAATTAAATTTTATCTTAATTTTGTTTTATTTATTTTTAATACAATATCTAGTAGAATAAAGTAATTAATAATATAAATAAGGATTAATGATGATAAGAGGATTATATACAGCAGCTGCAGGTATGACAGCTCAACAAAAAAATATTGATGTTATATCAAATAATATTGCCAATGTAAATACCAATGGTTTTAAACAAGATCGTGCAGAATTTCAAGACCTTATTTATCAATCACTAAACTACACAGCAGGTGCTACATCTGCAACAACAAATAATCCTACTGGTATAGATACTGGTTTAGGAGTAAGGGTTTCTGGAATTCAAAAAAACTTTTTACAAGGGAACCTTAAGGAAACTGGTAATACTTATGATATTGCTATCCAAGGAAATGGTTTTTTTCAAATCACTACACCTGCTGGAGAAACTGCATACACTAGAAATGGTGGATTTAAACTTGATAGTGAGGGGACAATGGTTGATGGTCAAGGGTTTAAATTAGAACCAGAAATAGTTATACCATCTGATTTAGTTAAGATTTCTATAGGACAAGATGGTACTGTTACTGGACAAAATGCTACAACTGGAGAAGTTACAACATTAGGTCAAATTACACTAGTAAATTTTATTAATCCAGCAGGACTAGCCCCACAAGGAGATAGTTTATATTTAGAAACAAATGTCTCAGGGGACCCTATTAACGCAACACCAGGATTGGATGGAATAGGGACAATACGACAAGGGATGATTGAAGGTTCAAATGTACAACTTGTAACAGAAATGGTTAATTTAATTACAGCACAAAGAGGATATGAGGCAAATTCTAAATCAATTAATACTACTGATGCAATGCTTCAAACAGTAAATCAACTTAAAAGATAATAGTAATAGTTAGATATGGATTTAAGTGAATTAAAAAAGTTAAGAGAAGAAAAACTTTTAGAACATAAACGAAAAAAAAGAGCTTATTATCTTAAATCTAAAATGAATAAAAAACAAGAAGAGATAAAAAAAGTAAATTCTATTGACTATGAGGTTGAACTTTTTGGTGGTAATTTTGCGCAAAAATTAAAAGATATTGCTAAAAAGCAAAAACTTCATATAGAATCTAGAGAAGAGAAAATAAATAAAAAAATTGAAGAGTATCGATCTAAGAAACAAAAATATTATGAAGAACATAAAAAAACTCGTTTAGAATACGATAAAGAGTACAGAGACAAAAAGAAAGAAAAACTAAAAGAATATCGAAAAGAGTATTATAGGAAAAATAAAGAAAAAATCCTGCTTCAACAAAAAAAGAATAGATTAAATAAAAAATTGGAAAATTAAATATGGCATCAGATTTATCAAAATTAATACAAGATAGTATTACCCTAACTTTAAATGGTCTTCTTGCAAAAGATGCAAAAATTATAGAAATTACAAAAATGCATGCAAAGGATGCAGAAAACCTGCAAATTTTAAAGGTTACTTCAGTTTTTAATTTTTCTGAATTTTCTTCAGAATTATCTTTTCTTATTCCTGCGCAAAGCTCTTCTTTAATTTTTAACACCATGATGGGTTCTCCGATTACTGAACTTTCCACTGAGATTGACGATGATGCAGAAGATGCAATTGGGGAGTTTATTTCCAATACATCAGGAAGTCTAACAACAGCCATAAATGCAGAAGGTTTAGAAGATATTGGTCAAACAAAATTTAATATTTCACATAAAGAGGTACTTTTAGAAAATACCCCTTTAAACTTAGATGATACTTATAAGTTTAAAATTGATTTAGAAGGTCATGAACTTATTATTTTTATTGAATTTGATGCTCCAATTCATCCTTACATATCAGAAATCGCATCATCAGAAATTACTTATTATGAAGAGATAAAGGAGAGACCTGTCAAAGAAGAGATTCAAGAAGAACCACAAGTAAAAGAAGAAAAGCTAAATGATACTGAATCAAAAGAAGATCAGGCTGAAGAAGAGATTGAAGAGAACGGCAAAACAAAAAAATTAAAACTTGTAATTATAATAGTAGCATCTTTCATTGTAGTGTTATTATTCTCTTTTTTCATCATGTATATACTAGGAGTTTTTGATACTGAACCAGAAATTGAAAAAAAAGTAAATCCCAATACTCCAAAGATAGAGAAAGATGAAAATAATATTAAAGTAATTAAATATCCACCTATTAAAAAAGTAAATTTTGAAATTACAGATATCAATACAAAACGACTTAATAATAAACTTGAAGAATTAACAAAATATAATGTTTTAAATAAAGAAGAATTAGAAGCTCAAAAATTAGCAGAAAAAAATCGATTATTTGAACTTGAAAGAGAAAAAGAACTTTTAGAGTTTTCTAAAAATAATCATGAAGAACCGTTATATGAAATAAAAGAGCCTGATCAAAAAAGAATAATTGAAAAAAAGACTCTATTTCAAAAAGAAACATTTAAAGAAACTACAAAAAATGAGCTTACAAGTAAAAATAAATCAGACATTATTAACAACGAAAAAGCAGTAGAAAACGCGATAGAGAAATTTCCTTATGTTGTAACAAATAGTTTTAAATATAGTTTATTTAAAACACTTGTGCAAAAAACAGATACAAAACAAGCACGAATATCTATTTGTAACAATAATGAAGGGACGACAGCAATATACATTGGTCCTTTTGAGAATATAAAGTTACAAAATACTATGCTTGAACTTATAGAAAAAAATGATCCTTCTATAACTACGCAAGCAGTATCGATTACTGAAGAAAATTTCAATATTAAATGTAATTTAGAATAAAACTTACTACTGTATCTTTTGTTTTTTTAATATTTGTAGAGTCGACTACTAAACCAGCAGCATTTTGATGACCACCACCATTAAAATGACTTGCTATTAATGACACATCAATATTCCCTTTACTTCGTAATGAAACTCTTATTTTTGATTCTACTATTCTGAGATAGACAACCACTTTGACTATTCCTAAAGCAAGTACCATCTCAACGATATCATCACATTCATGAACATTGGCACCAGTTTCTTTAATCCATTTTTCATCAAGATAAACTGTTGCTAGTTTACCTTCTGAAAAAAGTTCTAATGTATTCATAATTTTAGGTATTATTCTAAACTTTGATAGAGATTCTCTTTGTGTCAATTTATCCAAAAGAGAAGAAACATTGATATCTTTCTTTAATAAATCAGATACAGTCTTAAATGTTTCACGATTAGTTCTCTGTGTTGTAAAAGCTAAACTATCATCATATATCCCTACATATAAACACTCTGCTACATTTTTAGAAATTGGTAAGTTATTTATACTAAAAAATTGATGTAAAAGTTCAGCAGTACTCCCTTTTGTTGCATCTACTATGTTTATATTTGCAAAATTATCATTTGTCTGATGATGATCTACTGATATTGAATCAATCTCTTTAGGAAAAAGCTCCCCTACTCTTGATAAGTTTGCACAATCAATATAGATAACAAGATCATAAAACTTCGGTATTTTGTTGGAAATTTTATCAAATTTATTTAAAAAGTCTAGTCTTCTTGGTAAAGGGGATACATTAAAAACTTTATGCTTAATTTTATTTTCATAAAAATAATTACTCAATCCTAAAGAGGATGATATTGTGTCTGCATCTGGGTTTTTATGAGAAACTATTAATATATAATGAGCATCGATTATTTTTTTATACATCTCTATAAATAATTTATTATTTTGCATTCATATATCCTAGTTCAATTAATTTGTTATATATTTTACCCACCATAGGTCCAGCAGCACTTCCCCCATGACCTCCGTGTTCTACAAGAATTGTAATAACATATTTAGGGTTTTTGTAAGGAGCATACGTAGTAAGCCAAGCTTGTGATCTTTTAAAATATTCTAGTTCATGTTCTTTCATTCTTTTTTTCTCAGATTGTGGGATTCCTACAACTTGTGCTGTACCTGTCTTTGCAGCAACTGTTGTTTTCGATTTTATATAATGAACAGCTGTTCCTAAAGGTCTATTTGCAACTGAATACATCCCTTTTTGTATAATTTTCAAATCTCTTTTTCTAATATTTGTTTCTGTACTTTTAATTAAAGAATCATCTTTCAAGAAATGTGGTACTTGAAGTTTATTGGTGGCCATAGCACCTGTATACCTAGCTATTTGCATAGGAGTTACATTTATAAATCCTTGCCCAATAGAGGCAACAACTGTTTCTCCTACATACCAAGGGAGGTTCCGTTTTGCCTTTTTCCATTTTTTATTTGGATTAATACCAGATGATTCACTCGGTAAGTCTACACCAGTTTTTTGTCCAATTCCAAATCTATCTAAAGTATTATGAATATTATTAATACCAACTTTAAGACTTCCTTTATAAAAAAAGTCATCACAACTTTCACTGATTGCTTTTATGAAAGAGGTATGCTTATGCCCTTTATCATTCCAACATCTAAATTTTCTATCTCCTAGCTGCATCTCCCCATTACAATACACACGAAACTTTGGTGAAATATTATTTTCTAGAAAGGACAAAGCTACACCCATTTTCATAACAGAACCAGGAGGATAAGTTCCATTTATTAGTTTGTTTGTAAAGGGGTGGTTAAAGTCATCTTGAATTTTTTTCCAAGCTTTATGACTAATTCCGTTTACAAAGAGGTTATTATCAAACTCTGGAAAACTTCCAGATGCCAACAACTCACCATTTTCAACATTCATAACAACTACTGCACCTGCTTTATCTCCAAATAATGTATGAATATATTTTTGTAAATCAATATCTATAGTTAACTGAATATCTTTCTTCTCTGGTTTTACCTCATTTAAAACTTTTATTTTTTGATACAAAGAGTTAACTTGTATCTCTTTATATCCTAATTTTCCTCGTAGCTCTTTATCATAATATTTTTCTATTCCACTTCGACCTGATACATCATAATATTTACTTTGTTCATCTTTTAATATATCTTTTTTAGTAGTTTTTCCCATATACCCTAAAATATGTGCTCCAACATCATTATAGAGGTATTTTCGTATTGTTGCAGATTTTATCTCTACATTTTCATTTGAATTAAAAATTGTGTAAAATTTAAAAAACTCATCATACGAGATATAATCTACAACTTTGACTAGGTCATGTTTATATGGAGAATCCAATTGTTTATATTTTTTGAGTAATTTTTTATATTTAAATTTTGGAAAATATTTTACTATTAAAGTAGCAACCTCTTCTACATTTTTAAATTTCTTTTTACTACGTAAGTGTGGTTTTATATTAATACTAAAACCCACTTTATTTACAGCAAGATATTTACCATTTCTATCTAAGATAGAACCACGTGATGCTGCTGTGTGTATTTTTTTTATATAATTTTTTTGAGACAGTTTTTCAAAATGAGTATTTGATATTATACTTAAATAATATACTCGCCCTAATAGAAGCAGCACAATAAATAAAATAAATCCTATAATTACCTTTAATCTCATAAAACAAACCCTACAACAAGAATATCAATAAAAAAATTTATTAAAAATGTACTCATCAAACTCGTTTCAAATGATGTATAAATTTGAATTAATAGATAAAATAATAGATAAAATGCAAATATATATAAAAAATCCGACATTATATTTGATGAAAATAGATGTTTCATTCGTGGAATAACTACTAAATATACAATCAATGCAATTATAGTTAGTGAAAAAAGTTGTAATCCTTGAGTATTTTCTATAATTAAGAAAGTAAGTATTGAGAATAATACAATATAGTTGTGCCCTTTTGCAATTGCCATTTTAAAGACTTGAAACACTACGCCTGCAAGAAAAAATGCAATAAAATAGGAACTAAAAATCATATTAACAAGTATGACTGTAGTTAAAATTGAAAAATAAGGTGGTGTATATTTTTTTAACATCTAGCTATAAATCCTCTAAAATATTATCTCTAAATATTTCATTTGAAAGTTTATCATATTCTTCTGTTGAAGCCTCTAATTCTAAACAAATTTTCTCAGTAAATATTTTATTTTTAATGTTTATCTCCAGTAAAGATATACTATATTCTATTTTGGATAATTGTGAATATTCTATATAAAGATTTTTATATTCTAACTTTACATAATTGATTGTTTTACTTGATTTTAAAACAAGATTAACAGCCTCACTATATGCTTTCACCAATCCACCCGTGCCAAGTTTAATTCCGCCGAAGTATCGAACAATTATAACAGCTGTGTTAATTAAATCTGCTCCAGAAAGGACACTTAAACTAGGTTTTCCACTTGTGCCTTTAGGTTCTCCATCATCACTACAATTTTCAACTATTTGATCAAATTCATTTAAATATCTATATGCATAAACAAAATGTCTTGCTTTGGGATGGTCTAATTTTAACTGTTTCATCATACTCGAAAATTCTTTGTATGGCATCAGGTATGTTATAAATTTGGACTTTTTAACTTCTAATGTATCAGTATAGTTAGAATCAAGGTATCTCATTTACTATTTTTTAATTTGTTAAATTATTATAAATATCTTTAACATTTTCCCCTGTTAATTTCGATAACATTTTTGCTTTTTGCTTTGGAGGAAGTTTTAACTCTAAAATATCATTTTGGGTAATAATACCTCTATTTAAAGATTCAATATTTTTAATAATCACAACCCATTCACCTTTTATAGTGGTTTCTTTTAATTCACTCAAAATAATACTTACTTTATCTTTATATCTCATTTGAAATTTCTTTGTAAGCTCTTTCGTTAGAAAAATTTCTCTATTTGGATCAATTTCATTTATCTCTTCAATCAGTTTCATTAATCTGTGTGGTGATTCATATAAAATTGCTAAATTTTCACTGTTCATTACTTTATCTAACATATCTGAACGATTACTTCCCTTGTGAGGTAAAAAACCAAAAAATGTAAATGTAGTATTCGAAAATCCGCTACTTGCATACGCAGTCAATATAGCATTCGCGCCAGGCAATACATCATATTCAATATCATTTTCTAAACAAAAATCAACAAGAAAACTTCCAGGATCACTTACGCAAGGCATCCCTGCATCGCTCATATAGATGCATCTCTTTGTTTCTAATACAACTTGATTATCTTTAGTTAAGAAATCTTTTTCATTATGAGAATGTAAACTGATATATTCATATTGGGGGAATTGTATCTCAAGCCTTTGAGATATAAGATTGATAAGTTTTTTTGTAACTCGTGTGTCTTCACACAAAATGAGTTCACCATCTTTTAAAACTTCAATAGTTCTAAAAGATATGTCTCCTAAGTTTCCAATAGGAGTGGGAACAAATGCAAGCATTATTTCATTGCGTATCTAGCTTTGAATTTCTCAACTCTACCAGCAGCATCAACAATTTTTTGCTCACCTGTAAAGAATGGGTGACATTCAGAACAGATATCAATTTTCATTGTTTCTACATTTGATTTTGTTTCAAAATGATTTCCACAAGCACAAGTCACAACACAAGTTTTGTAATCTGGGTGTATCTCTTTTTTCATGATATTTCCTTTTTATTTTGTATTAAAGGGTCGAGTCTAGATGTCGCCCTTTATATAAAGTTGCGAATTATACAAGATTTAAGCTAAAATTAAAATAAATCTATTGTACTTTCTTCCTCTTTACGATAAACAGCAAACTCTCCACGCCCTTTATTTTTTGCTTCTTTTAGAAAAGTATCTGCATTTTTTAGAACTTGATTGATATCATCACTATCTGCAGGAAAGGAGGATATCCCTATACAAGTTGTTTTTTTTAATATTTGATGAGTCTCTTCATTTACAACAATTTCAGTATTTGCAAAATCATCAATAATTTTTTTAGCAATCACTTGCGCTTCACTATTTGACTTTAAATTAATTAAGGCAACGACAAATTCATCACCTGTTAGTCTTGCTACAATATCAAAATTTCTTATATTTTTGTGGATAACTTTTGCAAGTTCAATGAGAACTTTATCTTCCACATCATAATCAAACTCTTCAGCTATAGCTTTAAATCTATCTATACCTATCATAAGAAAAGATATATTCTCTTCCTTTTTATTTGATAATGCAGTTATTTTATGTATATGCTCAATAAGGTAATGTCTGTTATGAACATTAGTAACACACTCAATTGAATCTGATTCAATATGGTGTTTTTTCAAAATTCCATTTTCTAAAATAGGAGATATTTGAAAAAAGGCTGCATCTATAAAATCTTTATCTTCATTTACTACGGCGTACTGTTCTTTACTTTCAACAGCAAATGAAACAACAGCATTTATATCTGTGTGAGTATTAATTATAAAATAAAATGAAAAATGCCCATCCAAATAAAAGTCTTTCCCTTTTTTTAGAAGAGTTGTGTTTTCATTATTATCCATATCAAATAACGAAAAGTTTACATTATTTACTTTGTATGTTGAGGATAACCAACGAACCAAACATTCAGCCATATCATTTATGTTCTCACTGTATTGTAGCTGATCATATAATGAATAAATATTTTTTAATTTCTCAAATTTTGATTCATCACTCATTGATAATTTAAATAATTTTATAAGTCTGTCTTTCATACTTAATTTTAGCTTTTATAAACTTAGTTTAGAGTAAATCTTATAGTTTATATTTTTATATTGAAAACTTAAATAATTTGCATGTAAAAGTAACCTTTTATTACCTGTAGTTTCAACTCGTACATCATTTTGTAGTTTTTT
>Ga0193960_1000544_pt1 | contig 15567 bp, 7 predicted proteins | sample FB_3_MG_FD_140338 | JGI IMG/M metagenome (GOLD analysis project Ga0193960, IMG submission 140338) | Microbial mat bacterial communities from the Broadkill River, Lewes, Delaware, United States - FB_3_MG | ecosystem: Environmental > Aquatic > Freshwater > River > Microbial mats | place: USA... | reverse complement strand
TCCGTGAGCCGGATCGCTTGCTTTACTCCATACATTCCCGCCATCTGCTGATGGAGTGTCATTGCCAGCAAGAGTATCAGTGATACTTGCATCTTCATTTAATGTGAAGCTATCTGTCACTGCTGTTGGTGTTGTATCTGTGATTAAGATATCTAAGTTATCAGGTGTACCCGTCACATCATTATCATCTGTGATTGTAAGTGCTATCGTATCTACCACTTCTGATGTATGATCTTTCGCGCCGCTTACTGCATAGGTATAGCTTACTACACCTGTTGTAGCGTTGTAGCCTGTAAGGGTTAAGGTACCACCCTCATCACTTGTCGTGATTACTTTTGGAGTCGTTGCAAGTGTATTGAGTTCTGCTTCTGTTACTGTATTCCCATCGACGCTGATCTCTTTGACACCTGCTGCTGCTGTTATGACAAACTCTCCACTGATTGGCGCTGTTGCATCCTCAGCAATTGTATTCTCACCTGTTGCTCCTGCATTGCTATCTGTTGGAGTGATTGTTGGAATAGGTGTTGGTTCTGGAGTCGGCTCTGGCGTTGGTGTTGGTTCTGGAGTCGGCTCTGGTGTTGGTGTTGGTTCTGGAGTCGGCTCTGGCGTTGGTGTTGGTTCTGGAGTTGGCTCTGGTGTTGGTTCTGGTTCTAGAGTTGGCTCTGGTGTTGGTGTTGGTTCTGGAGTTGGCTCTGGTGTTGGTGTTGGTTCTGGAGTCGGCTCTGGTGTTGGTGTTGGTTCTGGAGTTGGCTCTGGTGTTGGTGTTGGTTCTGGAGTCGGCTCTGGTGTTGGAGCTGGGATAATTTCTGCTTCTGGCTCAGGTTCTACTTCTACTACTGTTGTCGTATCGGTTTCAGGTGTTGTTTGAGGGATCGTTTCTATAGGTGTCTGCTCTAAAGCTTCTATTTCTGTATCTTCAGTTCGTTCAAAACGATCTTCAAGATTAAAGCTTCTACTCGCTATTGAGAAACGTGCATCGCGCAGATCACTTGTTACATCTGCTATATTTCCATCACGTTCTTGAAACTCTCCGCCACCATCTCCTTCAGACTGTACCTCTTCCCCTGCAGCTGTTTCCTCTTCAAAAACATCAGCATCTTCGATCTCATCTACATTTAAAAAAGCGTCTAAAATAGCATCAACATTTTCATTCTCTACATTTCCCTCAAATGCCATGAAATTATCTTCAAGCACTGTAGCATCAAAGAGCTGTTGTGTATTTGCAGCAAGCTCAAATGTTTCACCATTTTGCAACGCTATTTGAAGAAAAGATGAAGCTTTATTGTTTGCGTCTGCATATACTAACATCCCCTCTACAATAGAGTCACCCACTTGAAGCTGAACTACATTACCATCTAGATCTTTTGCGTAATATACACCCTCTATTTCACCAACTTTACCTATAATTTTAGCCATAACTATCCCCTTGACAGAATTCCAATTGTTACTATTATATAATTTTTTTTAACGTTTGCCTATTGCCCGAGAGGACAATAGTTAGTTTTTGAGGTAAAGAGCTAGAGCAAAGCGATCTTTTAGCCCAAGTTTTGCATATATATGTTGTGCATGTGCCTTGATAGTTCGAGATGTGATCGCAAGTTTTTCTGCCATTTGATTATATGTGTACCCTTTTGCAATAAGAAGAGCCACCTCTCTTTCTCGCTCACTCAAAGGCTCTAATTTTTTTTCATGAGCACTCTCATCATGATCCACCCCTACAAAATTTTCAATAAGTTCAGAAAGTAATTCAGGGTGTATCCAAGTAGCACCTTGTGCTATTGAATTTATAGCACCCTTTAAAAGTTCTCTCTCCATCAAAGCATTTGCATACCCCTGTACAGGAATCTTTAAATAAGACTTTGCTTTTGCTAAAACAGGAGTTCTATCTAAGATAAAGATCTTATTGCCTTGCTGATACAACTCTTTTAAAGAACCTGATACTATTGCAACATCACTATCTGCATTTGTTAGTATAAGAGAGTTCGTTTTTTTTAGGAGTTCTTCTTGTGTGTCTACAAGTTCATAATCACTCTCAAGACCTTTCTCCCAATGTCGTATTAGATTAACATCATCACTGTATAAAACAACTTTCATCATCTTTTACCTCTCACTAAATGTGTATTGCTTTGTTTTCAAAATAGGTTTCAAGATATAATCTAAGACAGTTTTTTGCCCTGTTATAATATCTACATTTGCTATCATCCCCGGAATAATCTTATGTTGATGCCCTTTTCTTTCTAAGTAGTTTTGTTCAGTTTTGATACGCACAGAATAAAAAACATTCTCTTTTTCATCTTTTATTGTATCTGCACTAATATGCACCACTTTACCTTCCAAACCACCATAAATAGCAAAATCGTATGCAGAAAACTTCACAATCGCTTTTTGACCATAATAGATAAAAGCGATATCAGAAGGTTTCACTTTCACCTCTATTAAGAGTGTTTGTTCACTTGGTACTATCTCGACTATATTGTCTGCTGGTCTGATAACACCGCCAACAGTATTTACAAAAAGAGTTTGTACGATCCCTTTCATAGGTGAGCGTACAAGTGTACGACTCACTTGATCTTTAAGAGCTACAGAGTTTGCAAGGATCTCCTCTAGCTCTGCTTTTGTATCGTTTAGTTGCTCTTGTGCATCAAGTTTATACGTTAATGTGAGCTCTTTAATATTCTCTTCTATCTCTCGTACAGCAGATTTTACTCTTGGTATAGATAGTTTCGTCGCACTATATCGCTCTTGAGCTTCGTTTGCTTCTCGTTGAAGTTTCAAAAAGTCAACTTTTGACTTTACTCCACGCGCAACCATAGGTTTAGTCATTTGTAACTCTTCAGTAACCATATCTAAAGAGTTTTTCAAAAATACTAGAGATGATTTTGCCTCTTTTAATTCTTGTGTTTTTTGAGCAAGTTGCGATTGAAGAACTTGCAATTTTGAATATAGTTGCTGTTTACTTTTTTGAAATAAAACCTCTTCATTTTTCATAAATATAGAGCTTGCTTTTGTTGTAACCTTAAACTCTTTTCCTTGCGTTTGCGCTTCTAAACGCGCTATTTTTGCCTTAAGTGCTTGGGCTTTAATGGTACTAGAGCTGTAAGAAGACTGAGATTTTTGGTTATCTATTTTCAATAAAACTTGCCCTTTTTGCACCTCTTCACCCTCTTTTACAAGGATCTCTTCTACGATTCCCCCTTCGAGATTTTGCACCATCTGGTTATGCCCACTTGGAATAACTTCTCCCTCACCACGAGCGATCTCATCTATATATGCAAAGTTTGCCCAAAGCAAAAACAAAACAATAGCAAAGAGCCAAAAATAAAGAACAAACTGTATCTTTTTAGGCGTCATCTGGAGCACTGCTTCACTAAGCGAATGCATAAACTCCAGATCACGTTGCGATAACTGCTTTTTTGTTTTATTTTTCATTGAGACCACCGCCTAACTGCTTGAGCACATCCTCTTTTTTGCCATCAAGAGCAATTTTTCCTCTATGTACAACGATAACTCTCTTACACAATGCAAGCATTGAGAGTTTTTGAGTGATCAGTAACAAAGTACTCTCTTGAAGTTTGTTTCGAAGATTTTTCAGTACACTGTTTTCACTTCCTTGATCCATTGCATTTGTAGGTTCATCCATCATTAAAACACTCCCTTTTTGCAAGAGTGCTCTGGCAATTCCAACTGCCTGTTTTTGACCACCAGAAAGACCCGCTCCACGTTCGCCTATAGGCATATCGTACCCCATAGGATGCGTATGAATAAAGTCATCTGCACCACTTATATGAGCAGCTTGGATAATATCTTCATCATGTGGATAACGCTCTGAGGCGATGATATTTTCTTTGATAGTCCCTGTAAAAAGGTTTACCTCTTGGGGTACATAGCCTACAAAACGTCTAAGATCTACTGGATCTATCTGCGAAATATCTATACCATCAATGAGAATCGTTCCCTCTGTTGGCTCATAAAGCTTTAAGATCAGTTTAGCGATAGTACTTTTACCTGAACCAATTTTGCCAATAAAACCAACTTTTTCGCCTGGATGAATCGTAAAACTCACTTTATCTAAGACTAACACTTCAGTGTTTGGATACTGAAAGCTCACTTCACGAAACTCTATTTTCCCTTTGATCTCAGAACGGGAGAGAAACTGTTTTGCACTTGGGCGTTCTGTTGGTTTACTGATAATTGAATCGAGTACATCATACGCATTTTTTGCATCTGAGTAGTTTGTAATGAGTGCGGCTGCTTGTCCCATCGGGGCAACTGTACGTGAGGTCAAGATCACAATTGCTATGAGTCCACCCATTGTGAGTTCAAACTCTTTAATCAAATAAACCCCAGCTACAACTACAAAAACAGTATTGAGTTGAATTAAAAAGTTTGTCACACTTGGTATAGAAGAGGAGAGAATACGAGATTTAAGATTTTTATGTGCGATCTCCCCTGATGCTTCTTCCCAGTTCCATTGGATCTTTCCTGCCATACGCATCGACTTTACTGTTTCGATATTTTGTAAAGCTTCTATTAAGATCCCATTTTTCTTTGCATTTGCAACATGTGAACTCTCAATAGACTCTTTAAGCGGTTTGCGAATAAAAAGCGCATATATGAGGATCAATACCATTGTTGCGATTGGAACAAGAACAATCAGCCCTCCAATATAATAGATCACCGATAAAAAGATAAAAGCAAAAGGGAGATCTATCAAAGCTGTTAGAGTTGCTGTTGTAAAAAAACCTTTCACTGCTTCAAAATCTTTAAGATTACTCGCAAAAGAACCTACAGATTGGGGATGCTCACTTAGTTTCAGATCAAGTACCTTTTCAAAAATAATCGAAGAGAGGATCACATCTGTTTTCTTTCCTGCTAGTTCGAGCATATAGGCACGAACAAACTTCAAGCTCAGATCAAGAACATAGGCAATAATCACTCCAATAGTAAAAACAAGCAATGTCTCTTCTGCATTGTTAGGGATAACCCTATCATACACATTCATCGTAAAAAGAGGTGTAGCCAAAACAAAAATGTTAATCAACAAAGAGGCGATAAGTACATCACGATAAATACTTTTTGAGAGCTTTATAGTGGAGAAGAACCAATGTTTTTGTTCTAATTGAAGATGCTTTTTATGTTTCTCACCATATTCGTACTCTTTTTTGAGCATAAAAGCAAAACCAAGATACTCCTCTTCAAGTTTTGCTACACTCACCCACTCCTCTACTCCTCCGCCATTGGAGAAAATGATCTTTGCTTGTGTTTTATCATCGTTAAACTCCTCTAAAAGACAAGCATTATCATTATGGAGCATTAAGATCACGGGAAGTTGTAAAGAGAGAATATCTGCGATTTCACGCTCTATAAGGGTAGATCGTAAACCTGCACGACTAGCCGCACGTGAGAAAAGAGACTTAGAACTATTGATCGAGAAAAGCTCTGCACTTCCCCCTATTGTATCCATAGGAAGTCCTGCTATAAGAGCTTCATGTGTAAAAGGTTTATGAAAGAGTTTAGTATATAAAACAAGTGCATCTAAAAGTGCATCTTGTTTTACTTTTTGGGTATATTGGCTCATGCTTTTGCTCTATTCAAAAAGTTTTATCTCTATACGTCGATTCTCTTTGCGTCCCTCTTTTGAACGGTTATCCGCTATAGGTTCAAGTTCTCCACGTCCACTCACGTCTAAACGACTTGCTTCTACACCATTGAGAACTAAAAGTCTTTTCAATTCTCCTGCACGTGCTAAAGAGAGTTTCATATTAGCGTCCTCTTTACCTGTTGAATCAGTATGTCCTACGATCTGTGCTTTATATGCAGGGTAAGCTTTCATAAATGTTGCAAAGTCAACAACTTTTGGCATGGAATCTGCTAAAACTTCATAAGAGTTTACCTTAAAGTTTAACTTGAGTGCTTTAAAAATAGAACACCCTTTTGCATCAACTTTGACTCCACTTATAGTTCCAGGACACGCATCTTTATAATCAAAAACACCATCTAGATCACTATCAAGAAGACATCCAACTTCATCTACAGGAGCATCTAAAGGAGTGTCTGGACATTGATCAAGAGAGTCTGTCACTCCATCTTTATCAGTATCTAAACTACATCCTTGCTCATCTACCAAGTGTCCCTTTGGAGTATTTGGACATTTATCATCTTTATCAAATACTCCATCAAGATCACTATCGCTCTGAGGTACAATCTCTCTAACTTTTTCTTTAGGTTCTAAAACATAAATACTTACCATAACCCGTTCATTTTTCTCTTGTTCACCTGCTATGTAAAGATCTTCAGAGTTTTTTCGCTCCTCTTGAAAAATTTGACTTTGTGAAACATTTGCATCTAAAAATGTCTTAGCAATAAACTCCATACTTTGAGCACTTGTCTCATCCGAAGAGGAAGTGTGCCCCATAAGTGTTATCTCAAACTCTTTTTTAGCATCTTGCAGAACCTCTATTTTTTCCAATATAGCTTTGTGGATCTCTTGAGAATCATCTTCTAGCTCTTGCCCATCTACATATAGCGCTTCAAAGCGGATAATCTCTTCAAAATCTCCATACATAAAGTGCTCTTGCACAGGAGAGTTTGCTTGTTGTGTATCTGGGTTTACACTATAACTATTGCTATATATACCTCCAAATAATGCTACAGAGGTAAGTAAAATTACACTAATTTTTTTCATTACATTGCTCCTCTTACAAGTTCTACATCAACATATCTATTTGCAACACGATCTTCAGGTGTACTATTTTGGACAATAAGATTATCGTCTGAGCGCCCTTCGCTAGAGAGTCTTTCACCCTCTATCCCATATTTTTCAAAAAAACGACGTACCATTTTTGCACGTTTAGCAGAGAGGAGTTTATCTTTGTCATAATCACCTGTCGCATCAGAGTAGCCTAAAAAACGTGCTGAGTAGCTTTGGTTCTCTTTAAGAAATGTAAAAAGAGTCTCTAGCTCCTCTTTTGCTTCTACAGGTATCTTTGCATCTTGAGTTTGAAACGGGATCGCTAAAGAGGTTGCAATTGCACACCCTTGTACATCCACCTTATAACCTGATGGTGTTTTTGGGCATTCATCTTCATAATCAAAAACACCATCTTTGTCCGTATCAAGCGGACATCCATGAGAATCAACCTCGACTCCCATAAGAGTATCTAAACATTGGTCATGTTTGTCTGCAACACCATCTCTATCATCATCTAAGATCTTTTGCTCACATCCATACGGCATAATCGCATTGTTTTTAAGAGAGTTATCACAAAGGTCTATATCATCTGCGATCTTATCACCATCGCTATCAAGTGTGATAGGAAGCTTATCTAAAACCTCATCTGCTTCTTCACCTTCAACAAGGTTTACTTCACCTAAGTAGTCTTTATTTTCTTGTAATACTGCTGAAACTAAAAGCCCCATAGCATCTAAGATTCTATATTGCGATGCTAAATAGTCATATTCAGCTGTAATAATCTGTGTACGTGCATTGATAACATCATTTTGAGCTGAAAGAAGGTCTAAAAGTGTTCTTCTTCCTAAGTCGTATTCATCTTTATTAAGCTCTAATGTCACCTCTGCATACTCTTTATATTCGCGTAGATCTTGGAGTTGTACAGCGATCATTTCATATGCATTCCATGAATAATCAAGAGACTCTATCACCTGTCTACGCAAGTCACGTTTGATCTCTACCTCTTGGTTGATACTACTAAGGTGCTTTTGTACATCTGCAACATCTGCACCCCCTTTAAAGAGATTGTAACTTACAATAATACGTGCTTTAAATCTATCATCAGGTTGGTCGTAGCCATTGCCTATCTGATCTACATCATTCAGCGTTTGAGAAACCTCTAGATCTACTTTTGGATAGTACTCTTTTTTCTTCTGTTTATAAAGAGCTTCTGATCCTTTGATATTGTAACTACTTACCAAAAGAGAAGGATTGTTTTTTATAGCATAGAGTGCTGCACGTTCAACACTCTGTGGCATTGCCAGATCTAAAAAAGGTTTTTTCATGCTAGCTACATTTGGAAGGCGACCAAGTACACGGCGAAACATATGTTCTGCATCACGCGTATTATTTTTTTGTACTGTAAAGTTTGAACGCGCCAAAGCAAGTGAAGACTGAATCTTTTTTACTTCTGAATCAGCTGTCAAACCTGCATCATACAGCTCCTTTACTTTTGCATAGATCCCCTCATTAATAGCGATATTCTCTTTTGCAGTTTGTAAAAGTTCATGTGCTTTGAGTACATTGATATATGTAGTTGTCATCTGAAAAGCGATGTCATTTACTTTTTCTACATAGTTATAAGCCGCCGCAAAGATTCGTGCTTCTTGATAGTCTATCTTATTTAGAGTACTAAAGCCATCAAAAAGATTTTGTGTCAAAGTCAATGAAGTTTCATACCCTGTATAATCAAACTCTTTATCAGCAAGTCTATTTTGTTTAATAGCACCTACTTTTGTATACCCGATACCAGCCTTTAGATCTACCTTTGGGTAAAACTCAGATTCTGCGATATTGAGATCTTGTTGCGTTACGCGATAGTTTTTAAGTCTCTCTACAACAATTGGATTTGTTGTGATAACTTCTTCTAGGTTTTGTTTAAGTGTCTCTCCTGAGAGAGAAGAAACCATAATACCAAGTGCTAATGCACTGCTTAAATAGCGTTTCACTCTTATCCCCTTTCTTTACTTTTTACGAATACGATAATTATAATAAGAAAAAGTGGCGAACTAGTGTGTTTTTAAAAGAAATGGAAATAAAGCTTTGTTTTTATAACATATCTTGTTTTTTACTACTAATTTAAAAGAGTTTTAACATGAGATGCAAACAACAGCCTCACCATTTAGCGTATTTTCCACTGTGATTTTTCCACCGTATTTTTCTATAATTGCCTTTGAGATACAAAGACCCAGTCCTGATCTTCTCTCATCTTTTTTACCTCTATGATAGAGTTCAAACATAGACTCCAACTCCTCTTGAGTGATCGCTTGTGCATTGTCACTCACAGAGATTGTTCTATGTATACTATCAACTTTTATATCTATTTGTCTTTTTTCTATCTTACGAGATACAAAAATATCTTTGACATTATTTATTATATGTAAGAGTATATGTATAAACTCATTTTCAATCGCTTCTATCATAAAGTCATTTTGTATATCTCTATTTATACTGACTTTATGTACTCTGAGTTCATCTTTGATACGAGCAAAACAAGAGTGCAACATATCTTGCACAGAAAACTTATTGATCTCCTGCTGTACAGACATCAACGATCGAAAATCATCTAAAGTATTTACAAGATCTCTGATCTGATGCAAGGACCTCTCTTGAAGTTCGTTGATATATTGCTGATCTATCATCTCATCTTCATAATCGATTTTTAAGGTACTCAAACGCATGTTGAGTACATTGAGTGGTTGTTTCCACTGATGTACAGCAACATCGATCACTTTCCCTATTGAAGCCGCATATGACTGTTTTGCTAACAAGTCTTCATTGTATTGTTGCTCCACGTCATTTGCCAAGAGGATCTTTAAAGCCTCTTCAAATTGATAGAGGGCTATAAGTTGTTTTAGTTTCTCAATCACTAGCGTATTTTCTTTAGAAAACTGATATTTATCAAATGCAGCTAAGGCATTTTTGATCTTTTTTGGCATATGTGTTGTGAGTGCATCTTGTAGGGTTTGAAACAACTCTTTTTGCTTCTCTAGACCTATTACTTCTAAATTTGTCTGTATCGGTCTCTCTTGTTGAGGCTTAATTAGCTCTAAAAACTCTTCTAAAGCAGTAGCTACTAACTTTTTGTTCGTATCGCTACTCTCTTTTTCATACTCTATGAGCGCACTATTGAGACTTTGTGCGCCAAGCGTTGCACTGATCCCTTTAAATGTATGCACATATTCGCTTCTCTTTTGTATATCGAGTTGATCTATCTGTGTGATGGCATCACTGTATTTGTTTACAAAGTCTCTTGCAAGTTTTTCATAGAGGGCTTCATCGCCATCAAGATACGCAAGTGCATTTTGCTTGTTGAGTACACTTAAAGGAAGCTCCTTTGTTTTTTTCTTTTTAGCTATAAATGTATCGTCTGTATACTCTAAAATAACACTAAAGAGATCCTCTGCCAAGATAGGTTTATTGAGATGTTTATCCATCCCGCACTCTTTACTTTTTATAACATCCTCATCAAATGCACTTGCACTCAGCGCTATGATCGGGATGTGTTTATCAAGCTTTCTTATCTGCTTTGTTGCTTCAAAACCATCCATGATTGGCATCTGCAAATCCATTAATACAAGTGAGATCTCTTTTGAGTGTTCTTTGTAGATCTCAACAGCCATACTTCCATCATACGCATCTATGATCTTTATATTGTAACGCTCTAGTACCGAGTGGATCAGTTCACGGTTCATCTCATTATCTTCAACAAGAAGTATCTCAATATTTTGCAATCTTGAGAGTTTCTCTTTTAAAAAGTTACTATTATAGTGTTGTGTATCGATCTGATCCTCTTTGCACTTTGGCAATTTTAATCTAAAAAAGAATGTACTCCCTCTATCAAGTTCGCTCTGTATCCAGATCTCCCCATCCATCATATCAAGCAACTGTTTACAGATCGTAAGCCCTAAACCTGTGCCACCATATCTTCTTGTTGTCGATTCATCAGCTTGTGTAAAAGAGTGAAAGAGTTTAGCTTGTTGTTCGTTTGAGAGTCCTATACCTGTGTCGCTAACGATGAATGTATAACTATCATATTCTTGTTTTACAATTAAGCGAACCTCTCCGCAAGAAGTGAACTTGATCGCATTTGAGAGTAAGTTGTTAAGTATTTGAGCTAAACGCAGACTGTCTGCTTTTACATAAAGGTCTTGAACCTTTGATATATCAAACTCAAAACTTAAACCTTTGGACTTCGCTGAATCTTCTAAGAGTGTAAAGCTCTCTTGTATGAGTTCTTGGAGGTTTGTTTGATGTGTGTTTAGTTCAAGCTTTCCAGCTTCTATTTTAGAAAGGTCTAAAATATCATTGATGATCCCAAGCAACAAGTTTGAAGATCGCTCGATCTTGTCTATAAAACTTTTTTGTTCCGCATCAAGTTTTGTTTGTTTTGCTAGATAGGTCATCCCAATAATACCATTCATAGGTGTTCTGATCTCATGAGACATATTTGCTAAAAACAGACTTTTAAACCTTGTAGCCTCTTCTGCTTTTTGTTTCTGCTCTTGAAGCTCTTTTTTGGTCTGTTCTAGTTCATTATAATTTTTTCTAATCGGTAAAGCGGTTAAAAAAGTGATCAAAATATTGATAAAAATGCTGATAATTCCTAAAGTGAGTCCAAAGAGCAAGATATTATCTAAAGCCTTATCTGTCTCTTGAAGTGTTTGGGTAAAATCATCTCTTATAAGATCTCTATATTTGATCAAGTCATTTTCACACTGCAGTTTTAGGTCTATCATCTTCATCAGAGAGTCATTTTCTAAAGACATACTCTCACTATTGACAAGCTCTATTGATGTTTTATATGCAAGTTCAAAATACTCTTGAAACAACTTTTGTAGTTCTGGGTTCTTAAGAGTCTGAAGGTTTTTGAGTAGTTTAGACTCCAACTCTTTTGTAGCTTCGATCCAACTAAGCTCTTTTGCCGCAACTGCATCTGAAAGAGACTTATTTATAGATTCATTAAGCGCTATATTTTCATTTGCGATTGCTAGCTTTGGTTGTATCGTTTCATACACTAAAGAGATATTCTTTTGAGCTGTTGTATGTTCTATATATATAAATACAAGAAATAATATAAAAAATAGTAGTGCCGTTCCAGGAGCAATCATCAAGCGTTTAAATATGCTCAGATTTTTTATATATTTGATTATATGCTCCTTATTTTATACACACTATTTTAGCACAATTAGTTATTTCTCATACATCTCACAAAGTTGTGTTCAACTCTTATTATATCCCCTTGTGGACCTTTTCTATAAGCTGTTGTTCCAAAAGTAGCACTTGGATCAACACTAAACTCTGTAACATTGTCTGTATCGCGCAGAGTTGTATTTTTATAGTCACTTCTTTGTGCACCTGCACCGTGAGCATCTACAACACCGTTGTCATACCCCAAACCTCGTCCAAATGTTATATATGCACCTTTGTCACCTTTTGCACTTGTACCAAGCAGTGCTGTTGAAGACCAGTAATACCCCCAGTCTCTCTCCCCAGCTTCATTTACAAACTCTGTAGAGTTAAAGTAGTCTGTATCTATTGCAGGTGAGTTTGTTTTATCTGGTGATCTTGTATAGTCCACAATAGACTGTAACTCTTTTACATTTGGTAATCTCCAGTCTGTATATCCACCCACTTCTGAGTCGTTACAAATATCTAAAGCATCGGCATAGTCACTTGAACTATGATCACTACGCTCCCACATAATATTTGTCGCTTCATCGATCACTGTGTCGCTATCGACTATTTTGAAGCTGTTTTGTCCATAAGACTCGTCTCCCCTTACACAACGAACATAGTATCTTGCATCGCTATATGCTTGTTCATAGATCTCATACGCTTTAACATGTCCATCTACAAAGTTAACACCAAAAAAAGCTTCAGCTTGATTTCTCATAACCCTACTCATATTTTTAGTAGATGTAAGGTATTGACCATCTATGATCCTCTCACCTTTTGAAGTGTCACCATATCCTACATCAAAATAGTTAGTGTCAATAAATGGAGGATACGCTGAATAATCAACACTTGTTCCTGGAGTAGTTGCACCAGAGAGTCCACTAAGGTCTTGCCCACTCATAAGATAGATCGAGTACAACTCTTTCATAGATGGTAAACGCCAGTCAGTATAATTACCAAGTGAAAGATCAGCACAGTACTCAACCCCTTGATCATAAGTCATCTTATCATCATCATTGATCCCACTTACACCATCTGTGTCTGTGCTTGCACTCCACATCAATCCTGTATGATTATCTACTACAACTGTATCCTCCTCACAAAAAGTATATGAATGCGGATTTATACTAAACTCACCATCTTGACCAGTTCCACTACACTCTACAGTTGCCCCTCTCATAGAACCGTAACAGTCTTGCTGATTTGTATCAACCAGTGTAAAACTATATAATGGAGTAACTTCTATACAATCACTTACAACTGTCTTATTATCTTCTTCTTGTTCTACTACATTTTGATCTTGAGGTGTATCTTGTTCTTCAGCTGTAGTATTATCTTCAAAACTTTGTGGATTTGTCTCCTCTACTGTTTCATTTGTCTCTGAATTTTGTGAAGATTCCTCTTCGTTTGTATCTTCAACAAGCTGATTATCACTTTGCTCAGTTTGAGGGTTTGTATCTTGTTCTGACTCACCCCTTGAACTCCCACAAGCACTTAAAGTAACTAACAGTATTGGTAACACTACTACTTTTAAAGCCAACATTTTATTTACTTTCATATCTCATCCTTTTATAAATCTAAGAGTATTGTGCATTATGAAACTTAACGAAGTTAAACGAGATAAAGAGGAAGGGATGGAATTATTCCACCTCTACATAGATAGTACGAGTTACCTGTGTATCTTCATAGCTCAAAGTTACACTAAGTGTTGTAAGCCCCGTAGCTAAGCTTTGTGAAGTGATCGGGATCTCCACATCTACTCCGTTGTATTCATCATACGCTAAAGTAGTTGCATAACTTCCCACTGTGATGATGTCGCTTCTATCTGCACTTACACTCATACTAAGTGGGATTTCATTCTCTGAAGCGATACGAAGTTTGATGCTGTCACTTCCAAAGTCTGTGCTTTTGGCTACGTAATCGTATGAAATATCAAAGACCGCCATAAGACTACTCATAGCTACAAAAGCTTTTGTACCATCATTTGAAATATCAATGCCGTAAACATTTTCATCAAAGCCAAAATCATTGTAAGATGCTAGAATGATTGGTGAATTAGGATCGCTGATATCAACTATTTTTAAACCACCCTCAGTGTAAAAATTACCCAAATAAGCTTTTGTCTCATCAGCTGAAAGCGCTACTGAGAGAGTATATCCGCCATTATTGACTTGACTTAGTAGTGTCAATGCCCCAGCACTAGATACATCAAAGATCCTCATACCAGCACTTACATCAGCGGCATACAAAGTATTGCCATCGCTTGAGAGAACCACTTCATAAGAGTCACCTGTACCATTATAACTTCCTAGTAATGTTGGGTTAGTGGGATCGCTTACATTTAGCTCAACTACTCCTTTAGCATAATCTGCGATAAAAACTCTTTGTTCATCCACTGAAAGGACTGCATCTAAAGCTGTACCACTTGTGTTGTAACTTCCAAGTAGCGTTGGAGATGAAGGGGTAGAGATATCTAAGATAACGAGTCCGTTTGAGCCATCAGCTATAAATGCTTTGCTTTGATCTTGTGAAACGATTACTTTATTTGCATAAACTAAATCTGTAGAGTAAGAGCCAATTAGACTTGTACTATAAGGGTCTGAAACATCTACAATATTTATCTTATTATCTGTTGCTTCATACACTGTATCTCCATCTAAAGAGAGTGTTGTACTATAAATGCCATCACTACTAGAGAGTGTAGATATTTTTGAGATACTACTAAGATCAGATATATCCACAATATGTGTTCCGCTACTATATACAGCGACATAGGCTATATCACTATATGGAGAGAGTGTTATATCAAAAGTATCACCACCAGCACTATACTCTGCTGTACGGTTAAAGTCTATCATTGTAGAACTATTTTGCTCTTGGGTTGTAAAAGCAAAGATGATATGTTCTACACTTAGGCTTACTGTAGCAGTATTGGAGTCTTCTGTACCATCATTAACTTTATAGGTAAAGCTATCATCCCCTCTATAATCACTCTCAGGTGTATAGATATAACCACTACCACTTCCTGTAAGTGTTCCATGTGTTGGCTCACTTACTAGAGTGTATGTTAGGGTATCAGACCCTGCATCACTTCCTACAAGTGTTATACTATAACTTGAAGCATTGTAAGGGACAACTTTGCTAAGATCAGAGGCACTTGGAGCTACATTTTCTACTATGACTATTCTTGTAGCGTTTACTTCATTTCCTGCTGTATCGCTCACTTTGTACACAACGTTGTAGCTTCCAGCTAGAGTTGTATCTACAGTGTTGCTTATGGTAGTTGGACTAAGTGTTCCATCTACATTATCACTCGCAGTTGCCCCTGCGTCTGTGTAGGTTTCTCCTTGACTTATAGTCGTTGGGTTAACACCATAGAGTGTGATCACAGGTGCTGTAGTATCAACCACATTTACAGTTCTAGTTGCATTTACTTCATTTGAATCACTGTCTGTTACACTGTATGTGATAGTGTAAGTTCCCACTGTATCTGTATCTACACTTCCACTAGAGCTAACTGCTAAGAAACCATCTGTTTTATCATATGCAAAAGCACTAGGGTCTACATAGTTTACTCCATGCGATACATCTACAGGATTGTCTCCCAATATTGTGATATTTGGCACGCTATCATCATATACGCTCACTTCACGTGTTGC
>Ga0193960_1000543_pt1 | contig 15573 bp, 12 predicted proteins | sample FB_3_MG_FD_140338 | JGI IMG/M metagenome (GOLD analysis project Ga0193960, IMG submission 140338) | Microbial mat bacterial communities from the Broadkill River, Lewes, Delaware, United States - FB_3_MG | ecosystem: Environmental > Aquatic > Freshwater > River > Microbial mats | place: USA... | reverse complement strand
TCTAAACCTTTTAATACTTCAGGATGAGTAAGGTGAGCTTTAATTAATTGAAAACCTTCAAGTGCTTGGAGCTTTTTAACATTGCGTTCATCAAATTGCTCTGCCTCTGCTAACGCTAAGCCTTGCGCTTTTTCATAGGCAGCGGCGCGCATGGTAAAGTCATCACCTAACATTTGCAGCATAGTGCTAAATAAGTGCGCATCTTGTGGTAGTTCACCAAAGATATGCACGCCTAGTGGTTGGCTCATTTGAGCTAGTGCATTTAAGTGATCTTGTAATTTGGTAATGTGCTTAGCAAAGTTAGCGTTTACTTCTTCTGCAGTTAACGACAAGTCATTTAGCATATTGAGTTTTTCAGCCATGTTAATAATTTCTGACTGGGTGTTTGCTTGTGTTTGTCCCTCAGATAACATTAAATAGTTAGTAATTTTTTCATTTAATGTCGCTACCTCAGTGTACAAACCAGCCTTAGCAAAACCAGGCGTTAAATGGCTGATCATGGTAGCGCGACCACGACGTTTCGCTTGCATTGCTTCACCCACGTTATCAATGATATAGGGATAAAACACCGGCAAGTTGCCAATAGCTAAACTCGGTGCATCGTAAACCGATAAACCACGCTCTTTACCAGTAAGCCATTCTTGTGAACCATGCGTACCTAAATGAATATAAGCATCAGCCCCAAAACCTCGGCGAGCAAATAAATAAATGGCTAAATAACTATGATTTATTGGCGTTTTGGTACTGTGGTACAGGTTAGCATGCTCTTTAGCATTTTCACCACGAACACCTTGTGGCAAAACAATCATGTTGCCAAGATTTAGACGTGGTATCACAAAAGCAGATATAGTTTCACCGTTAATATTTGCTTCGCGTAACATACCACTGTCTTCAGGTTTTCCCCAACGCTCAATAATCGGTTTAGTGACGCTTTCTGGTAGCGAGTTAAACCAAGATAAGTAGGTTGAGAGTGGCATGTACTCAGCTAAATCTTGTGCAATAAGTTGCTCTGCATCTTCTCCACGATAATAAGGACGTAATAACTTACCTGCTGATTCAATGAGAGTTTTATGATTTTTAACCTCAACTTGATAGCCCTTTGCTTGCATCGCTTTACTGATATTTTCAATAGAGCTTGGTACATCTAAAAAGGCAGCACCAATATTTTTTTCTCCTGGAGGATAATTCCAAATAAAGGCCGCTACCTTTTTATCTTGATTATCAATATGGGCTAGGTTGGCATGTTTATAGGCACGCTCAACTAATGCCGTTAATTGGTAGTCAATTACCGTTTTCACTCCATTGTTATTCGCTGCAATAATAGTGGGATCAGCACTACCAGTGTCTTCAGGCATCACTAGGAAAAAAGGTGTTAATGACGCAGATATACCAGCATTGTCCGCTTCAAATTCAAGCTGGCTCCCTTCGGTATAATTAATAGCATGTATAATGGGTGCGCCAATCTTTTCAAATTCAGCACGACGTTTTTCAACAAAATGTAAAGAGCGATAATTTATCAATAAATCGACACGAGCTTTGACGCCCGAAGTTGTCTGTTGCATCAATAACTCCGGGTAGCTAATGTCTTTTTCTTCACCTTCAAAGAAAAAACCAAACGCCTTAGCCCCTTTCTGCTCTAGCCCTTTAATTACAGCATCAACAACTTGTTGTTGTTCATAATCAATAACACTTCGGTGAATCGCAACAGCGATAACAGGCTGCTTGTCTTTACCTTGTAAAAACTCAAAAAAGGCTTCCTCTTTATCGGTCACTTGACCAGGGAAGTCATAATGATACAAGCCAATATTTGGCACAATAAAAGGTGCTTTGGCCGTTACTTGCGATAAACCAAAGTAATCATTAGCAAGGTAATACATCATGTTCTGATAATTTCCACGGCCTGCATTATTATAGTAATGACCAATTGCTTGCTTATGCTTACTTTCAATCCCTTGATTCATTTTTTTGTTAGCTAAATCACCTAAAGAAATCACAGGTACGCTTGGCATCTCAACTAAGTAGTTTTGATATTTAACAAACATGTACTTAGATAAGGCTGGGTTAATACCATCAAGCATAATAAGCGCCGCTTTAGACCACGCTAATTTTATCTCTTCTTCTGACTTCCCTTTAGTTGAAAAATTTACTAATTCAAAAGGTTGCTCTTTTGCTAAAGATAAGAGTAAATCGCCTTTAGGTTTTGAAGCATGGCCAGACATTAACAGTAAAACTTGAGGTTTCTGCTCAATATTCTGCTTTAAGTAATTCACTGCATATTTATTATTACCCTTGCCACTTTCACTAAGGCCACTTTCACCATGACCACTATCAACATAGTCCTTTGCCAAAGCATGGCTAGTTTGCCCACTTAACATGATAAGTGCCACTATTAAAATTGTCTTAAGAATTGTTTTTATCATTATTATTCTGCCTGTTTACCTAGCGAACTTTCTAATTGACTATTTAACGCGTTAGAAGTTTGTTTTTCGCCGTCTTCTGGTACGTAAACAAAACTGCCATCAGCCATTTTGTATGCAACACCAGCCCGCATCCCCTCACCCGAGCCAATATCACCAGTGGATTTATACTGTTTTATTTCTTTCCCTTTTTTTACAATGACTTCCATGTTGGGTTTACCTGCATTCTTAACAACCGTGACGTCATCACTTGAAAATACATTTAACGGGTTTTGCGCCAAAGCAATCAATAACGCAGCTATAATCACCAAAAATACATCGACAAGATTCACCGCGCTGACAATGGGGTTTAACTCTTCATCTTCGTCTAAAAATTTCATTAATAGTGCCCTTTCAACTTACGAATATTAATTAACTCATTCGCACACCAACGCTTTTTAACTGACGCAGGCCAAAAAGTCAGAGACGAAATAACTAAGCCCCAAATAACCGCTGCAAAGGCAATGATTAAATTTTCGCTAATACCTTGGATATTGCCATCAGCTAAAGCCTGTAACGCTGGTCCCATGGGGATCATGGTGGCAATCAAACCCAGCATGGGTGCAATGCGCGTGACTATACGTAAGTTCTCTAATTGTTTAAGTGCGACCACTTCAAGTTCATCATCACTGGCTGTTGGGTGATTAACAAAATAGTTATGAATGGGATAACCTGCGTGGCTGGTAATTTCGTTGCACTCATCTGATGTAACTTGGCGTGTATAGGTCATTTTGTTTTGCTTGCGCACTAAATATTGTGAGCAAAAGCGCCCTAAAGCATAAATGGCATAAACCACTAGTAAACAAATTAAAGCGATAATGGGAGCCATCAGTAGTTTTGACGCCTGTGCCATGGTTATTTCTAAGAACTGAATATTCACTGACTAATTACCTCTAAAAATTTAATCATTGGATTTGATAAGGCAAAATTGTACATAGCAACAACCAAACAATCAAATGATAATTGTTCTTATTTGTATTTACACTCGTATTTTGATCATGTATGTTAAAAAAGAAACACGGCTCTCACTTCATCTTTTATTACTTAGAGAGCCTATTAACAGCAGTCTCACGTATTGTTAAACAGCTAGATAGCAAATTGACAATGCGTACTTAATAAAAAAACTTAATAGGAATATCAAATGTTTATGCCACAGCGTGCTCTTTTAGCGAGCACCATTTCAACAGCCCTTTTCATGACTTCAAACGTATATGCCGATGACATTGGTGACAATGCAGTGAATTCTGATTTGGAAGTGATCGTTGTTAGTGGAAGTAAAACGGAAAAACCACTTAAAGATGTTGCAGGAAGCATATCAGTAATAACGCAAGAAGATTTAGAAAAACAGTTAGTTAACGATATGAACCAATTGTTTAAGTATGATCCTAGTATTCAAGTTACTGGCAATATCGGTAATGCTCAAAATATTATTGTCCGTGGTATGGGTGGTGATAGAGTCTTGATGATTAAAGATGGCATGCGAATGAATGAAGGTTATGGTGCTAACGGGTTAAACGATATCGTTGGTCGAGGCTTTATTGAAACAGATACATTAAAACAGGTGGAAGTCGCGAAAGGAGCGTCATCTTCTCTCTATGGTTCAGACGCTTTAGGCGGTATTGTCGTTTTCACCACCAAAAACGCTTCAGACTATCTTGTTGATGGTGAAACGTTCGCTGGTAATGTAAAAATAGGCTATAACGATATTGGTAAACAAAGCCATATTGGCACAACCCTAGCTCTTGCTACAGGTAATTTTGAACAGGTAATTAACTTAAACTACCGCACAGGTGAAGAAGCACAAAACTATGATGGTACTCGTCCGGCATTGGACATTGAATCAAGCAGCCTATTTTATAAAGCCAATTATAATTTCTCAGCAACTGATACCTTAAGTTTAACCGCAGATCTTTGGAACCAAGATGTTAAAGGTGATACTGCTTACGGGTTATTAGAATATTTTAGAAACTTAGAAGGCTACGACATTGTAAAAGAAAGCAACAACAGTGAGAAAGATAATCAATCCTTGCAATTAAGGTATCATAGTGAAACTTCAACTCTGCTCTATGATGTATTAAATATTTCCTTGTATTTAAACAGCACAGAGCAAAAAGATATTGAATACGGTCAGTTAGATATAGACGCAAACTTCGGCTTTCCTATTGTAGAAATTCGCGACATGTACAAAACAGCCGTATACAAACAAGAAACCCAAGGCTTTATATCTAACGCCAGTTTATCACTAAATAACACCCACACCCTTGGCTATGGTTTAGATATTGAAACATCAGAGTCTACCCGTAGTGAAGTTAAACTATATGAGGTTGAAGGTGTCCTTAAAGATGGTTACCCTCAAGAAACAAACAAATTTCCAACCACAGACGTATTTCGTGCGGGTGTTTTCTTCAATGACGAAATCTCATTACTTAACAATAACTTAATAGTAACGCCCGGTGCTCGTTTTGATATATATGAAATGGATCCAAATGGGGCGTTAAAAGAAGATGGCGAACCCTTTAAAAAATTCGATGAAAATCATCTCTCGTTAAACATTGGCGCACTTTACAAGTTTTCTGATACTGTGGCAGGTTTTGCCCAGTACGGGCAAGGCTTTAAGGTTCCTGCTTATGATTTAGCTTACATTGAACATGATAATTCTATTTACGGCTATAAAATTGTGCCAAGTGATGATTTATCACCAGAAGAAAGTGATACCTTTGAACTCGGTTTACGTGGTCATGTAGGCGATTTATTCTTCTCTACTGCTATATACTACAATCAATTTGATAATTTCTTAGCGACTGAATTAATCGACATTGAATCAAGTGTTAACCCTTACACAGGGCAAGAAGCACAAGTGCTTATATATCAATATCAAAATATTGACTCTGTCACTTTAAAAGGTATTGAAGCATCAGTTCGCTACCATCTCAATGATAGTTTTTCTGTCTTTGCCAATGCCGCCTATCAAGACGGTGAAAATGATGATACCGGTGAATACCTCAATAGCATTACCCCATTATCAGGTATTACAGGCATTAGCTTTGAGCAAGAAGCCTTGTCTGCTGAGCTAATTATTAACTGGGCTGATCGTATGGATAAAGTTAACGAAGGAAATCTTGAAATAGCCGGTTATGGCACTGTAGATTTACTCGCAACTTATGAGTTTACCGATAACTTAAAAGTCAACCTCGCCTTAACGAACTTAACTGATAAAGAATATGTACAATACTTAAATGGTGCAAATCATAAGGATGCATCAACATTAAATGATGTCACTGAAGCGGGTAGAAGTTTCTCTGCGACATTACGCTATAATTTCTAAGCCACTGTTTTATAATTCACATTGTTATCTATGCTTTAAGGCTGAGTACTCTCTAACTCAGCCTTTTTATTGTATTTATCTGTAAATAAAATAATCGACTTACCTACTAGCCAACCTTATATAAAATAGCTCTAAACATTAGGGCTCTGCTATAATAATGCTTTACTCACACTCAAAATTGCTGTGTCGAATATACACTAGTGTTCATATGCAAGGGTTTCAACATCGTCAGTTAAGACAAGTGCCTTATAACCTGATGAGTCCCTTTTGTCCCAAGTAGACTTTTGTTTCCTTTCAAACTCTTGTCGAAAATTCACCAATCTATCATCGACGACTCGATAATAATATTTCCACGATTGATTTATCGATAATTTAAAAAACAAATATATGCTGCCTTTGCCATCAAAACTTAGTTCAGATTGTAATGGCACACCATCATCATCAATTGTGATATTATATTTACCATTAAAATCATTAACATAACCTCGAACTTCCTTATTGGTTATGATGGCTTCCAATGGTAAGTCAAAGTGAAGTATACGCGCTTTTTTACCTTCAAATAGCGCTTCTTCTTCATTAACAAACTTTGCTTTTATTAATGAACGTTTTAGGTTTGAAGCTGCTGAAAGCATGCTACTTAACTCTGTAGCATCTATATCATTAATGGCATTTAACGTAGGGGTATTAACTTCTTCATTAGCCTCTTTTTCATCTCGTTCTTGCTCGAGTTTTAGTAAAGTCTCATTTGAATAAGTAACTTGAAGACCTGAAGGTGCATCCATAAGATTCACTTGAGCAAAGCCACTGGTTACTTTGACTTCTTTTTTTCTGCCACGTTTTTGGCTATATGAGGTTTCAAGTGTGGCCTTAATTGGTGAGTTTCCGTTAAGTTGTTTTAAAGCCTGATTCAAATCAGTTAAACCATCAGCATAACTGTTTACTGATAAAATACTTAAGCCACATAACATTAAAAATAGGCCCACTCTTTTTTCTATTAACATTGCCGTTCCAATTAAAAGATTAAATCTGAGTAATAATTATTAATATTAGCATGCAAGTTAAAAAAGAAGACAACGTAAAGACGTTAGCAAATGTGTCAGTAATATATACAAATTACAAAAAAGCCTCTAAACAGAGGCTTGTATTTGAATAAAGGGTTTATACCGCAAAGGGGTATTTAATAGCATCGTGGCATTGATAGCCTTCAACCTCAAAATCATCCATAGTTACCCATGTTTCTAAATCTTTTAAGGTTTTTATATCAGGGTTAATGTTTAATTTAGGCAAGGGTAAAGGTTCACGCTTTAATTGCACATCTTTCATCAGTGGCAGTTGATCTTCATAAATGTGAGCATTGACTATTTTATGATAGGCCATACCTGCTTTTTTACCGGTTATTTGCGCCATTAAGGCAAGAAAAGCAAACACTTGAATTTGGTTAAAATTCAAGCCAAGTGGTACATCACAGGAACGCTGAAAGCTGGTCAAATATAATGTGTCACCCAGTAATGAAAAGTTATGGGTATGCATACAAGGTCTTAAACAACCCATGTGAAATTCACCAGGGTTATAAAACGTCATTATTTCAGCACGATCATCAATACCGTTAGATAAGTTATCGACAATTTTTTGCAACTGATCTATCGTGCCACCATCAGGTTTTGCCCATGCTCGCCCTTGTATACCGTAAACGCGCCCCATGTCATCTTCACCTTTACGATGAGGGTTATTTAGCCACGCTTCATTAAGGTTAGCGTTAGCATCCCAAGTTTTCGTACCCAGTTTTCGAAAATCTGCGGCATTATCGTAGCCTCGAATATAACCAATAAACTCAGCAATAGCAGACTTAAAATAGCTTTTTCGTGTAGTGATCATTGGGAATTCATTGGCACCAACGTTATATTCTAAGTCGGCATTAATGACCGTTAGACAACGTTTTCCTGTGCGCTCATTTTCAACCCAAGTGCCTTGGTCAATAATTCGCTGACATAAATCTAAATAAGCACGCATTTACTTAGCTCCTTTTAAATTCTGTTGTTTCGATGAGTTCGCAATTTGAGTTTTTTGCTGGCTAAGGTAGCCAATATAAATAATGAAAATACCTGCCAATATCATTGGTATACTTAGTATTTGACCTTTAGAAATAAATGAGAAATACAAACCTAAATGCGCATCAGGCTCTCGATAAAATTCAACAATACTTCTAAAAACACCATAACCTATTAAGAAAGTGCCTGAAGCTAACCCTAAGCTTCTAGGTTTACGAGCGATATAAAATAAAATGGCAAATAACACGACACCTTCAAGAAAGAATTCATATAGTTGAGACGGGTGTCTTGGCACTTGTAGTGGATCAGTTGGAAAAACCATAGCCCAAGGCACATCAGTTTGTCTTCCCCACAGTTCTGCATTGATAAAATTACCCAAGCGCCCCATACCTAAGCCAATAGGCACCAATGGTGCAACAAAATCTCCCACAGCAAGAAATTGTTTATTTGTTTTTCGAGCAAATATAAAAATGGCAGTTATCACCCCTAGCAGGCCACCATGAAATGACATTCCGCCTTGCCATATTTTTAACAGATAAAGCGGATCTGCCAAGAAGTAATCAAATTGATAAAATAGAACATAGCCAAAACGGCCACCTAAAACCACTCCCAGAAAACCGTAAAATAATAAGTCGCTTACTTGCTCTCGAGTCCATAATCCATTGCTTTTATCTGCAGCTTTATTAGCGATAAATAGAGCAGCTAAAAAGCCGATTAAATACATAGTGCCATACCAACGTAGAGCAACAGGGCCGATACTAAAAATTACTGGGTCAATTACCGGAAATTGTAAATACTGATCTGACATTTTCTATCCGTTTTCAAGGTTTGCTAGGTACGATACCTAAGCAAATAGAATTTCACACGCTTTTTTAACAAGAAAAAGTAACGAGATGATACAAGCGTTTAATTATACTCATTTATCAAAAGAAAGCGTGTAATTTTTTACGAAGTCATCATTTTAATAGCCACTAAAATAAGAAATACAGCAAAGGCTTTTTTCAAAGTTTTCACCGGCAATTTACTTGCGAACTTCACACCATATGGCGCAAAAAATGACGAGCTTAAAACAATACCGAGTAATGCGGGTAAATACACATATCCCATACTCCAGCTTGGTAATAAAGGTTGTGAAAACCCAGTATAAATATATCCTAATGAGCCAAAGAGTGCGACGAGTACACCGCAAGCGGTAGCAATACCAATGGCATGCCTTAAAGACATGCCAAAATAAGTTAATGCTGGCACTAATATAGCGCCGCCCGCCATGCCCATTAAACTTGCAATAATACCCGTTAACCAACTAATGACTTGTAAGGTCAAGGTAGAAGGTAAAGTACGCTCTTTAGGGTTGGCAATAGATGCCAACATGTAGCTAGCTAGCAGCATGACCGCCACGGCAAAAAAGTTCTTTAACGCTTGCGTAGACATTAAATCTGCAATAAAAGCGCCCATTAACGCACCGAGCGCGACAACAATCATCAATGGTTTTGCTAGCTTCCAAGGAATATTATTATTTCGATGATGAGCGTAAGCGGCACTTGAGGAAGTTACCACTATAGCAGCGAGCGAAGTAGCAAGTGCCATAGGCATAACAATGCTGTTATCAACACCTAAAAGTGGTAATAAATACACTAAGGCAGGTACAACAATCAAACCACCACCGATCCCTAGTAGACCAGCAAGAAAGCCAACCAAACTACCAAGTGCGACACAGGTGAAGAATACGGTAAAAATCATAAAATTAAAATTTGATAAAGTGAGAAGACAGGTGGAAAACTAATATCCTGCGCGGATAAAGCCACCTAAACCTAATGTTTCTAATTGCTCATTCAAGTAATCATGAACATCGCTTGTTGAACTCAATGTTAAGGTATGTGAAAGAATATCCTGAGCTTGTTCAAAACTAACATGCCTAATGACCCATTTTATCCGCGGCACATTATGGGAGTTCATACTTAGTTTATCATATCCCATAGCTAATAATAACAACGCACCTGCTGGTGTTGAAGCTAATTCGCCACATAGACTAATCGGCACAAGTAATTGAGCCGATTCTTGTGCTATTGCATATAATGCTCTTAGCACTGCAGGATGAAAAGAGTCGTATAAATTAGCTACTTGGCTATTATTTCGGTCAACCGCTAACAAGTATTGGGTTAAGTCATTACTACCTACTGAGAAGAAATCAACGCGTTTTGCTAGCTCAGGTAATTGAAAAATAACAGAAGGCACTTCTAGCATAATACCCACTCTAGGCTTCATCAATTGCTGCGATATGGCTTCTGCTTTATGTTCTAATTCAATGCTAGTATCTTTATCATTTGAGTTATTATCAAGCTCTTCCAGCAATTGTGTTTTCAGTTCCGCTTTCAATTCAAAATAGGCTTGATTGATTAAACGTGTGGCTTCGTCAACTTCTTCAATATTAGAAATCATCGGTAGCATTATTTCTAAATTACCAATTCCTTGATTTGCCCGAAGCATGGCTCTAATTTGCACAAGAAATATTTCCGGGTGATCTAAGGTAATACGAATACCTCGCCAACCAAGGAAAGGGTTATCTTCTGTAATCGGAAAATAAGGGAGTGATTTATCACCACCAACATCAAGTGTTCTCATTGTTACAGCATGCTTAGGATAGGCGTTTAGCACACGTTTATAAAGCTGTGTTTGCTCAAGTTCAGATGGAAAGCAACTTCTATCCATAAAAGGAATTTCTGTACGGTATAAGCCAATACTTAATGCCCCTAAATTACCTGAATGCTCAAACCCTTCTGACAAGCCAGCATTTAACAATATTTCAATAGCTCTACCATCCGTTGTTATGCAAGGTAAATTAGCCACCTTCATAACTTTTTCTGTCAGAGCTTGTTCTTGAGAAATTAAATATTGATATTCTTGAACCAAGGTTTCATCAGGGTTGATAAACAGCTCACCACTATAGCCATCAACTATCGCCTGTTGACTATCGAGCTGCACAAATGCCAACGCATTAACTCCCATAATAGCAGGCAAGCCTAGTGATCTTGCTAAAATAGCTGCATGGGAGTTATTAGAACCCGATAATGAAATAATGCCTTGTAAGCCTTTATGCTGATATTCAGCCAACATAGAAGCCGTTACATCTTTTGCAAGTAAAATAAACTCCTTCGGCAATGCCCTACTTTGTTGCTCTTGTTGTCGCAAATTAAAAAGTAATCGATTACCTAGGTCTTGCACGTCACTCGCGCGCTCTTGCAAGTAGGCATCATCAATCGACTTAAACTGAGAAATATAGTGCTCAATCACCATTTTCAGGGCACTGTCAGCTCGCCAGCCTAAATTAATTTTATCGCTAATCTCTTGCCCAATACCTACTTGAGCCAACATTTGCTGATAAACATCAAAAATGGCCAAGCTTTCATCTTTAACAATACTGGCCAATTTTTCACTAAGTTGAGTAAAATCGTTACGTGTTTTATCAATAGCCTGTGCAATTCTTTCATGCTGCGCAGCAAGGTTTGTTACCTTTTTTAAACTGACTGTTGATAAATCAGCCTGCGGCTGACATACCACTATCTGACTCATAGCAATACCCGAAGAGCCTGCGATGCCTTGCAATTGTTTATTTTGCTGTATGTGATCTTGTTGACTCGAAATGAGGTTTCTTATTTCGGCGTTGGCTAATGCACTGGCTAACTGAGCTGATAAGGTGACAACAAAGGCTTCTTCTGTCTCTGAAAAATGTCGAGCTTGTTCTTGCTGTATCGTTAAAATCCCCAACACTTTACGCTGATGAATTATCGGTGTACCTAAAAAAGCATTTAAATCATCTTCTTGCACTTCAGGTGCATGAATATAATCTTGGTGCTCTTGCGCATTGGCAATATTTAATGGCTCTTCTCGTTGACCAACTAATCCGACAAGCCCTTCTGAAAAACCTATACAAGTTTTACCCAAAGAGTTTATCGCGAGTCCATCAGAGGCCATTAACACGAAATGTTGGTAATGATAATCTGCCAGATATATTGAACAGCAATCGGTGTTCATGGCAGATTTAACTTGAGTGACCATACGCTCTAACGCTGATTGTAATTCAGTTTCTTGACTAAAATCTAATACAATACGACGTAGCGTAGCTAACATTGGCGTCCTTTATTTTGGTCTGTTTAGAGAAAAAAATAGCCTACCGTTAGTTCCCAAGGGGCTAATTGTAGGCTATTTAACTTTATTTAATATCATAGTAATAACTAGACATAGGTTAAGCTCGGCGTTTTCTTCTATCATTTCGCCTATCATGTCGTCTTTCATGTGAGAATGACAAGGCGGCATGAGCAAACTCCTTCATCACTTTACGATAAACGTCTCTTTTAAAAGAAACGACTTGTCGTACAGGATACCAATAACTCACCCAACGCCAATCATCAAACTCAGGATGATGACTATGCAATAAGTTAATGGCCGACTCAGGCGCAGTAAGTTTTAATAAAAACCATTTCTGCTTTTGCCCTATACACACAGGCTTTGAGTCATGTCTAATAAAACGTTTTGGTAATTTATATTTCAGCCAATGCTTGGTTGAAGCAACTATTTTTACATGTTCAGGTTTTAAACCAACTTCTTCATGTAACTCTCGATACATGGTTTGCTCTGCTGATTCACCTTCATCAACGCCCCCTTGAGGGTACTGCCATGAATGTTGTCCATACCTTCTTGCCCAAAATACTTGTCCCCTGTCATTAATTATTACTATACCGACATTGGCACGATAGCCTTCGGCATCGATCACAGGAACTCCTGGCAAATTAAAAAATCACTTACTTAGATTCAACCATAATAACGCCATATGAGCAAATGATAACTTTGATTTTTTTAGTGTTTAACAACATAATAGCCAGCCTTAGTGTTAAAAAGACTGACTACAACCTACTTCTATGAATATTCCTCAAACTGAGCATGAACTTATCGAAAGAGCACAAAATCTAGCGGGCTTAACGTTAGGTGAAATTGCTCAACATGCAGGTATCGAAGTACCAAAGAACCTAACACGAAATAAAGGCTGGATTGGCTTACTACTTGAACACGTATTAGGGGCCAGTGCTGGCTCTAGGCCAGAGCCAGACTTTCCCAATTTAGGTATTGAATTAAAATCATTACCCATTAATGAACAGGCAAAACCACTTGAAACCACTTTTGTGAGTGTAGCTCCATTAACCGGATTAGTCGGTATTAACTGGCATAATAGCTACGTGAGAAAAAAACTAGCAAAAGTACTCTGGGTTCCTGTCATTTCTCCAAAAGAGCAGCCTATTACACAACGCGTGGTCGGTACTCCCTTTCTTTGGTCTCCTAGTGCTGAGGAAGAAGCCTTATTAGCGCAAGATTGGCAAGAGTTAACCGATATGATCGTCTTGGGCAATGTTGAAAAAATTCAAGGAAAGCATGGTCAGGTAATGCAACTTAGACCTAAAGCGGCTAACAGCCAAGCGAAAACACAAGCTTATGATCGCCACGGAAAACCATTTATGACATTACCCAGAGGATTTTATTTAAAAATCAATTTCACCCATATGTTACTTCATAAATATTTACGGATTAACTAGAGTGTGTTGAACTTTTCTGTACACTTTTGCAGCAGAACATTTGATATTTATACAAGGAAGTGTCTATTTATGTGGTTACTCCCCATAAATAGGCGATAACGCCGTAGAAATTTCAAATGGACGCTGTCCGTAAGATTCGTTTAAACGTGATTTAGTCTTTGTTGCCTACACGGATGTAGGAACATATAACCGGTGTAGCTCATTTATATAGAACAACTATACTTCAATCGCTACGTCTTGATTAAATCACGTTTAATTCGAACAAAATTCGTACCACAAAGATCAACACGCTCTAAGCTCATCTAAAAGTGGCTGTACTGTGACTTTTTGTCTTAACTTGGCACTTTTACCCGCAGGTAAATTTTGCCACCTTGTTTGAGCCGCTTCTAAACAGACAAAGCTTTGCTCTCCTTTAGGGTGAATATCAGCCATAGAGTTAGCAATATCTTCGCCCGGATTCCATAACACCCATTGACTACCATTACTTTCAATAGATATGGATCGTTGCCACTTTGAATCAATCAAGGTGACCGCTTTTGAAAACTCATAAACCCGATCTATAGGGCCGACACAATGAGCAATTGGCTGCTGTGTTTTATGCTTACCTGATAATTTATCAAAGAACGCTGCCTGCTCTAATTCTTTTATCGAGACAAATAACGGTGAACTCACATTAAAATAACTGTGTAAAGCACCGGTGTATTCAGCATCTTGGGCTGACAAGTTTTGCATCGTTAGCATTTGCTCAAAGTGCAAACCAAAACATAAGGTTTGCTTTAATTGAAAAGCATTTGGCCACATGGAGTGCTGCTTTTCTCCTTGAAAAACAATATCAATGATCACTTGCTCACTTGTTACTTCAATATTATCAAGTTGCCATACTACTTGCCTAGCAAAGCCATGATTACCTGCTGGGCTAGTTTTTGCTGACTCAGGTGATTGCTTATCATTGGCGCCAAACCAAGGCCAACATAATGGAATACCGCCACGTATTGCCTTTCCTACTTCGTAAGTAGACGTTTCACTTAACCAAAACAGTTCTTGCTGATCTTTAGGTATAAAAGATAATACCTGTCCACCGTAAAGACTTATTTTTGCCTGACAAAGCTTATGGTTAATATTGATAACGTCAATATCATTAGCAAGTTGCGATTGACTGATGGTTGCCCATGGGTTTTCAAAAATGATCTTTGACATGTTGACTCTTATGACTGTTGTAACAGCATTTTATCCGTTAATGATATGACCTAAGTAAAATACTTTAAGTTATATGACTTTTGTAATCGCCTTATGTTAACCATCATAACTATTTATAGCGCTGTTCGTAATGATAAAACATTTCAGCCGTAATTATTTCCTGTATAGCTACAGCGTTCTTTCACAATCTTTACCAATTTTTACCCAACGAGAGAAAGAAACTATATTCACCTTTTGATGCAACACCAACACCAAATACCGCGGGGCCAAAGCTCGTGTCTGTCCCAAGATATAAACTACCTGAATGAATCAAGTCTTCTGATTTTACCGCCTCATATATTTGCCAAATATTCCCCATTTCTATACTTGCCCCTAAATACATAGGTAAACCAAAAGCCCCTGGTATATCCCGACCTAAATCATACTGATAAGCAAGTGCGGCAAAAGCTTTATGTGCGCCAATTAACGCATCTTCTTGATAACCCGATAGATTTAAAAAACCACCTAATTCTGTAACGTGTGCAGTAAAAGTAGAATCAACTTCACTTTCTACCGTCGCTAATGACACAATCCCAACAAATGTATGGCCTCTAAAGTCTAGAGCTCCTCGCCAGTCAAAGGTAATTTCAATCGAACTATCTTCTATATATGGTGTAATAGTTCGTGAGTAATTATCCTCACGCCAATAAACATTAAATGAAAGTTTATTCCCTTCTGTCGGAAAGTTAATACTATTAAGGGAGTCATATTCTGCCTTTACATATCCACCAGATGAGTCATAGTCGTATTTTCCCACACTTGGGGCAGTTATAGAAAACTCACCACTTTCAGCAAGAGCACCTACCTCGACTAAGCCGTTGAAAACATAGTTGTACCCTACCCCTACTTTAGCCTGCGAATATTTATTAGTAAGTTCACTTCGTGTTTTGGTTCTTTCCCATTTTTCATGGCCATATTCAAGC
>Ga0193960_1000542_pt1 | contig 15576 bp, 12 predicted proteins | sample FB_3_MG_FD_140338 | JGI IMG/M metagenome (GOLD analysis project Ga0193960, IMG submission 140338) | Microbial mat bacterial communities from the Broadkill River, Lewes, Delaware, United States - FB_3_MG | ecosystem: Environmental > Aquatic > Freshwater > River > Microbial mats | place: USA... | reverse complement strand
TATATAACTAGCAATTTCATTTAAATGACATATATCTTTAATTGCTCCTGCCTTTATAGCCTGTGCTGGCATACCAAAAACAACACAACTCTCTTCATTTTGAGCAAGAGTATACGCTCCATTTTTATATAAATCTAACATTGCGATAGTACCATCATCTCCCATTCCTGTCATAATAACAGCCATGGCTGAAGAACCTGCACTGTTATTTAAACTCCTAAACATCAAATCTACACTAGGCTTATGTCGACTTACTCTCCCTATATCGGATAATTTTCCAATATAATTTGACCCATCTTTTAATATTTCAAGATGCATATTACCAGGAGCTAAATAAGCATGTCCCTTTTCCAAAACGGTTGTTTCTTTTACTTCTGAAACAATTACTTCTGAATGATCATTAAGTCTTTGAGCAAAAGAACTTGAGAAACCATAAGGGATGTGTTGTGTTATAACAATAGGAGGTAGTCCTGAAGGAAGTTTTTTAAAAACTGTTAATAATGACTCTACCCCACCTGTAGATGATCCAATACCAATAATTTTTGCTCCAGGCATTATAGCTGGATTACTTTTATACACTTCATCTGGATGTATTTTCCGTTCAACTAAACCATGACTCAAATCAACTTTTTTTACTTGTTCTTCTATTGGCTTAATAGGTTTTGGTTTTTTCAATTGATACTTTTTCAATAAGAATGTTAAATTCATAAGTGTCTCATGAATCTTAGCACTAAAGTCATCCATGGAATCACCTAAACTAGGTTTAGATACAAATCCAACAGCACCATCTTCAAAAATATCATTTCCACGTACACTTTCACCTGAAATAACTATTGCTGGCATAGGATGTAAACGCATTAAATTTCTTAAAAATGTTACCCCATCCATTTTAGGCATATTTATATCTATAGTAACAATATCTGGTTCAAGTAGTTTTATTTTTTCACGGGCTTGAAATGCATCAGCAGCTGTATCAACCACTTCAAAATCTTCAAGTTTGTTAATCATATCTTTAATTATATTTCTCATTGAGATTGAATCATCAATTACTAGTACTGTATACATTAAAAAAACTCCATCTCCATAGTATCTTCTTTTTTATCATCATCAAAAATTCCAGTTCCACTAACATATTCAGCAGTAGCAGGTTGTCTAATAGAAATTTCTGTTTGAAGTTTTCTCTCTTGAGATGCAACTTCTCTTGCAGTGCTATTATTATCAACATTTTTAATAAACGTTTCAAAACGATTTCCTATTAAAATAACTCTACCATCATTACCTCTGGTATGATCTGATAAAATTCTAAATCCTTCTGATCTACAGAATGTATGTGCAAACTCAACATTCCGGTGCCCTATACTTTTATCCATAGATGAAATATTCATAATATCAGCTCCACCAGAAATTTTAGCCGCCATATTTTGTTTTGTACAACCTAGTTTATACATCTCATTTAACATTGCTTCAACTGAATACAGTCCATATTTCATATCTTCATTTGAATTGTCTGTATCAGGAAGTAAAAAGTGATTCATCCCTTTGATTTTCTTTTCTTTATCATAAAACATAATTGCAACACAAGAACCTAAAAGAGTTTTAAACCCTACTTCTTCATCATCTTTTACGACTGCAAATTCACCACCAATTACGGTATGTGTCTTCATACCTTTAATAACTTGTGTTAATCTACTACTAGATACTTTTTCAATGGAACCATCTTTATGTCCTAAAACAATCAATCTAAATCCTTGATTTTAACAAATATATTTTGACCAACTCTTTGTGAGTAATTAATCAAATCATGTGGATTTTCTGAATGTCCAATATATAATGTTCCACCAATTTTCAGTAATGCAAATAATTTTTTTAAAATTGTATTTTGATCTGCTACCGAAAAATAAATTAATACATTTCTACAGAAAACCACATCAAACTGGTGCTTTGCAAATGGATACTCTCGATCATTTAAATTCATTTGTGCAAAAGTTATCATCTGCTTAAGATCATCATTTACCTTAATCAGTACTTCATCACCAATTAAATTTTTTTCTACTCTTCTTTTAAAATATTTTTGTGGACGTATCCATTCAGGAAACTCCTGAGAACTTTTTTGAAATCTATAAATACCATTAGCAGCACGTTGTAAAACATCTGTATCAATATCTGTTGCCATAATCTTTGCTCGTAATGAAGGATCAACTTCTTTCACTGTCATCGCCATAGAATATGGTTCTTCTCCAGTAGATGCTGCTGAACAGTACATATTGATTTCAGTGTGATTTTTTGAAAATTCTGGAAGTACCCTATTTTTCAAGTCATCAAAATGAAAATCTTCTCTAAAAAAATGTGTTTTATTTGTAGTAAATGTGTTAATAAACTCGGTTATATATTTTCCATTACTAATTTCTTCAAGTAAGTCTTCTATATCACCTACATACTTAGTATTTCTTTTTAATTTATCGAGTCTATTATTAATCATAATATCTTTATTCTCAGAGAAAGTTATCCCTGTAAGAGAATAAAGAATTGATTTAACTTTATCGTGCAATTCCTTCATGTTAGCCACGTTTTATGAAGCAGCTAAATTATATTCTTTGGCACTAAGATTTAATCTTTCTGTTTTTTTCTGAACTTCAATGATTCCCATAATATCAAGAATAAGTCCAATACTACCATCACCTCTTACTGTCGCAGCTCCAACACCTTCTACACTTCTGAAGTTTTTATCTAAAGGTTTCACAACTACTTGATGTTGGTGTAAAAACTCATCAATAAACATTGCTATTTTTATATTTCCTGATTTAACTACTATTAACATACCTTTTTCTAAAGCAGTATGTTTTGGAACGATATCAAATAATTGATGTAGTCTTACAACTGGAATAAATTCTTCTCTTAACATAAGTAAGTCTTGTGTACCATCACCAATTCTTTTTATCATATCAGGAGTTGGCTGTAGTGATTCTACAATTGAACTTAATGGTAAAATATATTTAGTATCACCAACTGCAATATCAAGACCATCAAGAATAGCCAGTGTAAGAGGTAACATAATTGTAATTGTTGTACCTACTCCAATAGCAGTATCTAGCTTAATAATACCACCAAGTTTAGTAATATTTGTTTTAACAACATCCATACCAACACCACGTCCTGATATATCAGTAATTGAATCTGCTGTACTAACTCCTGCTCCAAAAATCAACATAGCTTTTTCATTATCATTCATAGTATCAAACTGATTTTGATCAATTAAACCATTCTCTAATGACTTTAAAGCAACTTTCTCTGCAGGTATCCCTTTACCATCATCAGTAATTGTAATAATCATCTGACCATTTGCTTGTTCGGCAGCTATTGTAATCGTACCTGTTTCAGGTTTTCGCGCAGCAACTCTATCTTCTGGCATTTCGATTCCATGATCTAGTGAATTTCTAATAATATGCATTAACGGATCTGTTAAACCTTCAATCATCGCTTTATCAATTTCAACACTATCTCCATCATGTTTAAATTCAATTTTCTTTTTAAGTTTTTTAGATATATCTCGTACTACTTTTGGAAATTTAGAATAGATTGATTCCATTGGTACCATTCTGATACTCATGATTGAATCTTGCATCTCTCTAATATGTCTTTCTAATAATTCTAGTCTTTCTAATACTGATGTTCTAACCTTATTCTCTTCTATTGTTGTACTATATTGTGTTAGCATTGCATTTGTAATAACCAAATCCCTTACATTATTCATAAGTAAATCAATTTTATCTAGATTAACTCTAATAGTACTTGCTGCTGCTTTTTTTGAACTCGCTGCTTCTTTTATTGGTTTATCTTTTGTAGGTGCTGTATCTTCAACTAACTTCTCAAGCATTTTAACTTCTGCTGTAGGTGTAAGTTCTTCAACTTCTACTCTATCTACTTTTATATTTGATTCAGGCGTAATTTCATCAGTATCATCAAAGAAACCAAAGTTTGCATCTGATTCATTATCGCTTGAAATAGTTCCATTTTCATCATCAGCAAAAAATCCCCATGAATCGCTAGAACTTGAAGAAGTTGTTTTCTCCATAGGTATATCAATTGTTTCACTTTTTTGAAGAGGAACTTCTGCTACTTTGGCTTCAGTTTGAGGAACTACTGGAGTTTCTGATGAACTACCCTCTCCATTTATGTATGCTCTAATAACTTCTAATAAATCAGAAGTTTTTTCAGTAAAAGTATCTCTATCAATTGTACCTTCACATTCCATTTGTAATATCTCTTTCATTACATCAAGACCGTCAATTAAAGTTCCAGCCATTTCAGGTATAAATTCAATTTGATGATTTCTTAGCTTATCCATCATATTTTCAACATCATGAGTAAACTCAGCAAAATATGCTAGTTCTACAGAAGCACCACTTCCTTTTAGAGTATGTACATCTCTAAAAAGCTGACCCATCTCATCATCAGTTAAACTACCATTATTTTCAGCTTCTAATAAAACATTATCTGCAGATTCAAAAAGCTCTTCAGCTTCCTCTACAAACATATCTCTATACATTGTTATATCAAATCCAGACATATTTACACCTTTACTTTAAATTTATCTTTTCAAAACTATATTAACAGCTTTTAACAATTGATCAGGAACAAAAGGTTTCACAATCCATCCAGTCGCACCTGATGATTTACCTTTTGTTTTCATCTCATCACTTCTCTCAGTTGTTAAAACCAATATAGGTGATTTCGCATATTGAGGTAAAGCTCTTAATTCATTTACTAGTGTAATCCCATCCATATTTGGCATATTGATATCTGTAATAATTAAATCAAAGGTAGTTTCTTTAGCTTTATTTAAACCATCAACTCCATCTACGGCTTCAACTACATCTGTATAACCACCCTCATTCAATGCATATGTAAGCATATCCCTTAACATAGTAGAATCATCTACAATTAATAACTTCATTTATATTCCCTTCAAATGAATTTATGAAAATCTGTGTTAATAACTATAACTAAACTTAGATTAAACTAATCTAAAAATATTTTATATCTCAGAAGAGATAAGTTCAATTCTGTCTTTACTGATTTTTAAAACTCTTACACTTACTGTATCATCTTCTGATAGCACATCTTTAACATTAGAGATTCTTTTCTTAGATATTTTTGAAATATGTAATAATCCTTCTCCACCTTTAGGTAATTCAATGAATGCACCAAAATCTGCAATTCTAACCACTTTTCCATCCAAAACATCATCTATTTTATAAAGATCCTCAAAATTTATAACCTCTTTTTTTTGAAAAGATTTTGCATTTGATGATATATTTTTAACTTGTTCTGCAGCACCTAGAATATTTTCTTTATCAGAGCCTGTAATTTTAACATTTCCACTTGATTTATCTAAATCAATTGAGACATCCCATTTTTCAATAATCTCTCTTATAACAGATCCAGCTTTACCTATAACGGCCAAAACTTTACTAGGGTCTATACTAAACTGTTCTATTAATGGCAATGCATCTGTTGGAACTATATCCTTTGCAGCCTCTTCCATTAATTTGAGGATATGAACTCTACCCTCTTTTGCTTGTTCAAGTGCTTCTTTTAAAACATCAAGTGCAATTCCACCTAATTTAATATCCATTTGTAAAGCAGTAATACCATCTAAAGTTCCAGTAACTTTAAAGTCCATATCTCCATCATGATCTTCGAGCCCCATGATATCCGTTAAGACAACATATTTTTCATCTTGAAAAACTCCACCCATTGCAACTCCTGCAATTAATGATTTAGTAGGTACTCCAGCTGCTTTTAATGCCATTGAACCTCCACATACTGTTGCCATCGATGAACTACCATTTGATTCAAAAATTTCTGAAACTAATCGTACTGTATCAGTGTAATCTTTATCAATAGATGATTCTAATGCTCTTTTTGCTAAGTTTCCATGACCTAACTCTCTTCTACTTACACCAAAAATTGGTTTTGCTTCACCTACACTAAATCCAGGAAAATTATAATGAACCATAAATGATTCATTTTCAGTCCCTTTAGAAGTTAAAGACTCATACATTTGAGCATCTTTATTATTACCTAAAGTAGCTACTACTAAAGCTTGTGTTTCACCTCTCGTAAATAAACAACTGCTGTGTGCAGAAGGTAAAATATTTGTTTCTATTGTAATAGGTCGAACATCTTTAGGTCCTCTTCCATCAGCTCTTACTTTATCATTTATAATCATATCTCTTACAATTGATTTTTTAACAATTTCAACTGCTTCTCTAATATCTTTTAATTCTACCTCATTTTCTTTAATATAATCATCTTCAGAAATCAATTTAGAAAGTTCTTTTAAGCCACTAAACCTTTCTTTTTTAGCCATAACTTTAATAGCATCTTTTATATTTGATGTATAATTTTTTTCAACATATTCAATAAGTGACAATTCTATTTTACTAGTCATTAACTCTATCGTTTCTATCTCTTGTTTTGCAAATTCAAAACTTTTTTCGTATGTAGTATTCGTATTTGTAATATTTTCAGATGCCATTGCAATAGCATCAACTAAATCATGTTCATTAATGTCATTAATGTTATGAATTTTAGTAAAGCTTTCAATATCAACTTCAATCATATCTGATGTTGATATTGCTTTCATCTCGATCATCAATAACTCACTAGATGTACCAGCAATAAATAAATCTAATGTAGAATCATTCATTTTCGATAATGAAGGATTAATAACTAACTTATCATCTATTTTCCCTATTCTAGTAGCACATACTGATTTATTCACTGGAATATTTGAAGTATATAAAGCTGCACTTGCAGCATTTAATGCTAAAACTTGCAAATCAGCATCTATATCAACACTTAATACCATAACAGTAATAGTAGTTGGATATACATATCCTTTAGGGAAAAGAGGTCTTAGACTTCTATCTATTACTCGTGATGTTAAAGTTTCGAAATCACTTGGTTTCCCTTCTCTTTTTATAAAACCACCAGCAAATTTTGCAGCAGCATAGTTTTTTTCTATATATTGAACTGTTAATGGTGTAAAGTCTTCACTTACAGGATTGTCAAATTCTGAAACCACTGTTGCCATAAGAACAGTATTACCAACTGTTAATAAAACTGAGCCATTACTCTGTTTTGCTACTTTATCAAACTCGAAAATTTCTTTTATATTATTTAGTTCTAACTCACATGTTGTTGACATTATTTTCCTTTTTATAATTATATTTTAACTTTTCCATATCTTCTAACTCTATATTCTCTAACTCTTCATAGTAGAAATCTATTGAAACAAAATGTGCTGGTGCTTTTACATAATAAATATCATCAGCAATTGTTTCTATATCATGAATGGTGACTTCTGGTAAAACTGGAACTGCCACAAAAATTGACTTAGCCTTTTCATTAATCACAGACTTTATACAAGCCATCATTGTCAATCCAGTATTCAAACCCTCATCTACTAAGAGAACATTTCTATTTTCTAGATTGATTATATCTAAATTGTTACGATATTTTGCTTTATACCTTTGAATATCATTTAAGTAATGTTTTTTTGATTCATCATAAATATCTTTCAAATTTAATTCAAACGACTTCAAAAGTTCTTCATGTATAACAATCTCTTCTGTTTCAGTTATAATAGCTATTTCACACTCTTTATTTTTTGATGTAAAAATTTTTTTTGATAGAAAATAATCAAACTCAGCTTTTAGTTTTTCAGATAAATCTAAAGCTATAGGGACAGCACCACTTGATATTGCTAAAATTACCCATTTTTCATTTTTCATGTCTTCTATTGGTAATACTTCGCATAACTGATGGAATGCATCTTTTCTATTTTTAAATATTTTATTATCTATTATCATTATTGTGATTCTTTTTTATTTAATTCATATTGTTGGTCAAAGATAAATAATTGTTTTAAATTTAATTCCAAATAGAGTATCTTTTGTCGATAAGCATTGTTAGTAGTTGTTGTGTTCGATGCTACTAAAGAATCAATTATTCTAAAATTTATACCCCAACATTTTTCATCTATGTCAAAAATATACTCTTTACTTTTACTCTCATTTGTCATTAAATCATACTCTTCAGCATACGAAAGTTTATAGTATTTTGCAAAACCAAAACCTAAGTCATATTTTAATGTTTTTGCTTCAATTAATGTATCTTGATTTTTTGAGTATGAGTAATATATATTAGCAAAATAGTTATCATTTTTTAAATTTAATGTAGTTACAGAGGATGTTAAATCCTTAATTGAATAGTTATACACCAATCTATTAGAAAATGTTCCATAATCATGATAAAACACTAAATCATTTTGTAATTCGTATTTTTCATAACTATTAGTTTCATCACTGTATAAATAACTTTGATTCATTTTATGATTTACTATCTCTTTAAGTGTTTCCCTACTGTAAAAAGATTGGTTTATTCCAAAAGAAATATTTTTCTTAGTTTGATTTATTGCAAATGAGGATAAACTAGATGTACTTGCATCACTAGTATCATAAATATCTCCTGACTTTTTAAATTTATTAGAATCTGTATATGTTGTACTCAAATTTAAAGTATGTATAAAACTATCATAAGGTTTTACTAAATTTGTATATAAAGAAAATATATGATTATTTTCCCCATAATTTGCATCTTCATAATTACTATCATTAGTATATACTATATTACTATAGTTAATCTCTTCTGTAAATGAAAAATTTAAAAATTCATTCGCAAGGTACTGATGATAACCAATTGGAATATAAATATCTGTCGTATTTGCACCTACTCCTGTTTTTCTTGTTTTTTTACTACTCGATACATTTAAAGATGTAGTTAATAAATTATTAAAAATCCCACTTGAATATTTGTGTAAATTTACTTTTGGTATTGTTTCTAAAGATGTATCTTTATTTTCATTCAATAAGTCATCATATAAATCAATTGAAACATCTCCATAATAAGAGTTCGTATTGTAAAAATATTTTAATTTTGATTCAATAAATCTGTTAGTAGCTACTGATTTTGAACTAAATTGTGTATTTAAATAATCAACATCATTTATATCTGTATATTTTACACGTAATCCATCACTACTCTCTGCATTTGAAAATAATTTAGTTCTATCATATTCTAAATCCCATCCGTAATGTTTTGAATTTGTTAAATTCGTCTCTTTATAATATGCTTCTTTTTCTTTAAAAATTCCTGCTTCAATATTTAACATTGAATATTTAGAATCAGCAAATCTATATTTTAAAGTATGTCCAGATCCTCTTTTTGTTCTGATTTGGGGAGTGTACTCTAAATCATAATTTAATTCAGGAGCATAAAAAATTGGTTGTCCATATAAAAAACCTTCTGACCCAGAATATCCTAAGACAGGACTTAATAACCCAGTTCTTCTTGTAGTATCAGTAGGAAAACCAAAATAAGGGGTGTAAAAAACTGGAACATCTTGTATATATAATGTAGTGTTATAAGTATTTATCCACTGTTTTGTGGTATTCATATCCCCACTACTAAAACCTATACTCCAGGCCGGATTTTCACAATCACAACTTGATAATGTAGAGTTTTTTAAATCAAAATAATCATTGTTTTTATATCCATTTTCAGCATTAAACCAAATTTTATTTGTATTGTCTAAAACAAGCATAGGTTTAAAATTATTAATATCATTTTTCACATCAATAAAGATATATTGAGAATAACTTACTATTTCATTGTTTTGAACTATATTAACTTCTTCAAACAACTCTAATTTTGACTTAACTTTATCATATATCAGTCTATTTGCTGTAATATAATAATTTGGAGAGTATACAACAACTTCACCTGTTGCATAAACTACATCACCCTTAATTTCTAAATTTTTTGCTAAAATTTGAATATTTTCATCTTTAATACTATTTTTAGCAAATATAACAGTTATTAAACAAAATAAAATTAAAAGTGTTTTATGCATCAACTACTAACGTCTTTCCAAATTTATCATGAAATGTTTGTCTAGCATCACCATAATATGCTAAAACAAAACCTATATAAAAAACTGCCTCACTAATAATTCTACCAAATGATCTAACAGCAGCATTTATAAAACTTACTTTCCCATAAGTATTAAAATCTATAACTCGTATTTTTGAAATTAATTTTCCAATTGTTGCACCATAATACCAAATAAAAAATGTTTGATATAAAAACTTTAGTGTAATTATTTGAATAAATGCCTCGTTCATAATTACCATAGTTGCCATCAAATCACCATTTGATGCTGATATTTGATCCCATAAAATAATTACCACTAAAAGTGTAATAGATAAATCATCTATTACAAAAGCTTTTACTCTTGATTTCATTGATGCTAACTGTAGGTTATTAGTATCGATGTTTTCGTTGCTATTATTCATTTTATTTTAAAGCTTGATATGCAATATCAGTTCTTATTTTCTTACCAGCAAAATGTACTTGACCACATAATGCATAAGCTCTATTTCTTGCTAACTCTATACTATCACCAAATCCAACACATAATAAAACTCGTCCACCAGTTGCTAAAAGTTTATCATCTTCAAAAGTAACACCGGCATATGAGATATGAGAATTCGCTTTTAATTCTTCATCATGAATATCATCGACTATAATCTCTGCTGGTTCACTACTTCCATAAGGGTAGTTTGCACTTGCCATTACAACAGCAACACCAAATTGATTTTTTATTTTTATATCTAATGTATCTAGTTGTTTTGTAGCACCTTTGTAGAACAATTCACTTACTGGTGTTTCAAGTAATGGCATTAAAATTTCACATTCAGGATCACCAAATCGTACATTATATTCTAAAATAATAGGTTCACCATCTACAACCATAACTCCTATAAAAAGAACACCTTCAAAAGGTGCTCCCTCTTTTTTCATACCCTCTAAAGTTGGTTTGATAACATTCTCTTCAACTTTAGCATAAATATCGTCATTTACAAGAGGTGTTGGAGCATAGGCACCCATTCCACCTGTATTTGGTCCAGTGTCACCATCACCTATTCTTTTATGATCTTGAGCTGCAGGAAGTACAACATAATTTTCACCATCACAAATTGCAAAAATTGAAAGTTCATATCCATCAAGGTACTCTTCAACAATAACTGCATTTCCAGCATCTCCAAAACTTTCACCACTTAACATACCAGCTACTGCTTCTTTAGCTTCATCTTTACTCATAGCAATAATTACACCTTTTCCAGCACATAAACCATCTGCTTTTACTACAATTGGTGTTCTTATCATGCTATCAATAAAATTAAATGCTTCCTCTTTATTCTCTGTTTCAATAAATGCAGCTGTTGGTATATTATATTTTTTTAGAATATTTTTCATATACACTTTACTACCCTCTAACTGAGCAGCAGCAGCAGATGGACCAAAAATTGTTAATCCATTTTCTTTAAATATATCCACAACACCATCAACTAAAGGTTGTTCTGGACCTACTATTGTTAATTCTATATTATTTTCTTTTGCCCAAAGGCTAAGTTCTTTATAATCACTAATATTAATATTTGTACCCAATTGAGTTGTTGCACCGTTTCCTGGCATAAAGTATAAGTTATGTTGATTTTTTTCTTTTGAGATAGCAAGTCCAATAGAGTATTCTCTACCACCACTTCCAAGTATTAATATATTCATCTAAAATAGTCCTTAAAATTTATTCATAATTAATCCAGATAGCCGTTAACCTAAGGACGGCCCTAAAAGCCAAAATGCTACAGTTAAGAATATGATTTTAGGAGTTTCAATCTTCCTCTTTAACCAAAAGGGAAAAAGAACTGCACACCATCGTAGTTACAATTAACCGTATAAAAACAGTATCGGACCCAAAAAAATAGGAAAATCCCGAACTATCTAGAATAATAATATTATAACAAAATTTTAATTAGTAATTGATGTATCAATCACATTTTTAATAGATTTTATATCATCTAAAGTAAATTTATAAGATTTTTTAAATATATAACGCATAAATTTAGTTTCAGCAGCAGTAAATCCTTTAGGATCTTTATTTGAAACTATCAAATTTGTATTATTTAGCTCTAATTTTTTTAATTTATTTCCAACAATTTTCACATAATAAATCAAAGCATAACTCGTTTTTGTTTTTTCTATAGTTACCATTATCATATCATCTTGTATATTGTTAAGTGGTATATCTTCCGATATATTTTGAATATTCATCTCTTGAAGTACTTGAATAAATACTTCACTCGTAATATGTCCAATATAAAACTTACTAAAAATTTCAAAATATCTTTCAATTTTTGGTAATTTTAAAAATTCAAAATCTAATACTTTTTGTTTAGTTTTTACTCGTACATTTCTCAATATCCAAGAAAGCGTATCAAAATACTTAAACGTTGCAACTCCAACACTATTGGAATGATTTAATTTTTTATCTTTATAGGTAGTAAACGTTTTCCCTTGTTTCTTATTATTATACATTAAATCATGTATTAATTTTTCGTTATCTAATGATTCCGTTACCCAAACTTTACAATACTTAGGAAAAACATTTACTCCCATAGCCCCTTCACTTAATATAATTAAAGCAGTTATATTCAACTTTGGAAATAATACTTCTAATAATGCTTTTTTCTTTTTAAGTCGTTTTCTTAAACTAGTAGTTGTTTTGACAATAGTACTCTCTACAAAACATACACTATCTTTAGTAAAAAATAAGGCATCAAACTCTGTAACATCTTTATATCCAGCTTTATATACTATTTGGGAATTTCTATCTATCATCAAGCCATTTTTTAAATTTTCATATTTGTCTTGATGAGGACCTTTTAGTATAAACTTCGTAATCTCTTTTGTTTCAATTGCATATTTAATTAAAAGTTCATAAATAATATTTTCATAAACTTCCCCTATAAAGCTACTATATGTACTTATATAATGAGGATCTTCTTTATCAAGATTATTTGTTTGTATCTTCTTTAAATATTTACAATGATATGAATAAAAATATAAATTATCAATAATCTCTGTTAAATCTAATTCTTTTATATTTTTTGGTAATTTTAAAAAATCAATATTGTTCATAGATAGATTCTATCAGAAACAAACTTAATTAGCTTGGTGTAATTAATTTGTAAAGCTCTTTTAGATACACTATTAGACATAATTTAAAAAAGGTTTCATATGGGAAAAGGTAGACAAATTATAAATGAAGAATTTAAAGATTCTGAAGAGATAGATACTCATAAAGATACAAAACATCAAACCAATAATTTCAATAGAAAAAGAAAAAAAATGAAAGAAAAAGGTAATAAAGTTCAAATTTGGGTAAAAAAAGAAACTCTTGCCTATGAAAAAGAACTTACCACTTTACAAATTGAATTATTAAAATTTCAAAACCATGTAAAAGATAAAGGTTTAAAAGTTTTAATGATCTTTGAAGGACGTGATGCTGCGGGAAAAGGTGGAACTATAAAAAGAATCACTGAACACTTAAATCCAAGAGGAGCAAGAGTAGTTGCTTTAGAAAAACCAAGTGACACTCAAAAGTCACAATGGTATTTTCAAAGATATACAGAACATCTTCCAAGTGCTGGTGAAATTGTACTATTTGATAGAAGTTGGTACAATAGAGGTGGTGTTGAACCAGTTATGGGTTTCTGTACTCCAGAAGAACATCATGAGTTTTTACGAGAAGTACCACAGTTTGAAGACATGTTGGTTAAGTCAGGTATTATCATATTAAAATTTTATTTTTCTGTTTCAAAAAAAGAACAAGCACAAAGATTTAAAAAAAGAGAAACCGATCCATTAAAACAATATAAATTGAGTCCAGTTGATAAAGAGTCACAACAATTATGGGATAAATATACAATTGCAAAGTTTTCTATGATAATGGCTTCAAATACTGAGGCTTGTCCATGGACAATAGTGAGAAGTGACAATAAAAAAACAGCTCGACTAAACTGTATACGTCATATATTAAATAGAGTTGATTATCCAAATCAATTATCAAGAGACTTAACTAAAGAAAATCCCGAGATTATTATTTCAGGTTCAAGAGAGATTGAACTGATGGAAGAACAAAACACATTTGCGAAAGTATTATAGATATGAATTTAAACGATTTTGAGAAAACAAATTTTACAGGGTTATATAAATCCAAAATATCCCATCCTACATTTGGGAAAAAATATATTGCTAGATTTCAATTAGACAAAAAAAGATATATGAAAGTTTTAGGTTATGATAAAGCTGATAGCTTAACAGATATTAAAGCATTTTCACTTTTAGAAAATTATAAAAATAGTTTATCAAATGATATTAAAAATGTAAAAACAATAAATAAAACTGTTAAAGCCACAACAACAAAAGCAAAAACATATAACAGCACTACTTCTAATGAAAAGATTAAAAGACTAGAAGAGGAAAATAGATTTTTAAAATCTATTATAGGAGACTATAAAACTGTTGATTTAGCAACACTTCAAGAGGGTATTCAAAAAGTTTATGATAATGCCCAAATGCAAGAGTATCAAATAGAACTTATTAAAATGCAAGACCACCTAGAAAAAACGGGCAAAAAAATGATTATTTTATTTGAAGGTAGAGATGCAAGTGGTAAAGGTGGTGCTATTCGACGAATGACTCGATATATGAATGCACGACACTATAAAGTTGTAGCTCTTGGAAAACCAACTGATACTCAAAAAGGACAGTGGTTTTTTCAAAAATATATAGAACACTTTCCTACAGGTGGAGAAACAGTTCTTTTTGACAGAAGTTGGTACAATAGAGCTATGGTAGAGCCTGTATTTGGATTTTGTACAGATCATCAATACGAAATATTTATGGAGGATGTTGTAAATTTTGAGCATGATTTAGTACGTCAAGATATTATTTTGGTAAAACTTTATTTTAGTGTATCTAAAGATGAGCAACTTAATAGATTTGAAAGTAGAAGAACAAATCCTTTAAAACAATGGAAACTCAGTGAAGTTGATCTTCAAGCACAAGACTTATGGGATGAGTTTAGTGAGAAAAAATATGAGATGCTTAAAAGAACTCACTCAAGAAGTGCCCCATGGAATATTGTACGAAGTGACGATAAGCATAAAGCAAGAATGGAAGCAATTAAAATAGTTTTAAATAGTGTAGATTACGAAGATAGAAACTACGCTTTAAATTTTGAACCAGCAGAAAATATAAATATATCTGTGCAAAAAGAGCTTGCAAGAATGAGAAAGAAAAGAGATTATTAATCTCTTTTCTTTTAGTAACTATTTTATAAGTTTTTGAAATGCTTCTACTATAGATAAAGACTCTAAATATTTAATATTTTTTTCAAGCTCATCTACACTACAATTTTCTTTAATATGCAATGATTTTTGCAAAATAAATTCACCTTTATCATACTCTTCATTGACAAAATGAATCGTAACTCCTGATACTTTTTCACAAGCCTCTATAACTGCTTCATGTACAAATCGTCCATACATACCTTTACCACCAAATTTTGGTAACAATGCAGGATGTGAATTTATAATTTTATTT
>Ga0193960_1000541_pt1 | contig 15580 bp, 12 predicted proteins | sample FB_3_MG_FD_140338 | JGI IMG/M metagenome (GOLD analysis project Ga0193960, IMG submission 140338) | Microbial mat bacterial communities from the Broadkill River, Lewes, Delaware, United States - FB_3_MG | ecosystem: Environmental > Aquatic > Freshwater > River > Microbial mats | place: USA... | reverse complement strand
ATCAGATAAAAGTACTGATGGGTAAAAATGCTAGAATCAAAGCTTATAACCAAACCCATGATAAACAAAAGCCTTTTAAGGAACGCATGCGTTGGTAAGTAATTACTTAAAACAGTTTAGTAATAAACTGATAGGAGAAACAGGCTTGGAAAATAGTTATTACCATTATGTGATTCTTTAGTTTATTAAGCAAAAGCTACTTCATCTTTGTAGTTTGAATTGCGTGGTCTATGCTTTACATAATCATATCAATAGTATCAGGTTTAATATTAAGCCGAATAAGAGAGTAGGTGTATGAGTAAAGTGATTAGTTTTCTTATGGTAACCCTATTTATAGTGGCTCCTTTAGCCAATGCGAAAATTAGTATCAATGGTACTATAACTTCTGACTATGTGTTTCGAGGAGTAAGTCAAACGGATAGTTCTCCTGCTGTGCAGGCTGGAGTAGACTATGGGCACGAAAGTGGTTTGTACGTCGGTATTTGGGCATCAAATGTGGACTTTGGTGATGATGCAGATGCGGAAGTAGATTATTTCATTGGTTACTTAGGAGAAGTGAATGATACCTTCTCTTATGACATTTCTTATACATATTATACATATATTGGCTACAGTAGCAGTGATGATTCAAATTATGGGGAATTTGTATTCAATGGTTATATTGATGCATTTACTGTGAATTTGGCTTATACCGGTGACTATGCTAACTCTGGCGATGCAGCCCAATATATCGGTGGTGCGTATGATATCGAATTACCAAAAGAATATGTTCTGACCTTTCAAGCGGGTTATTCTTTGGGAGATGCTTTTGATGATATTGAATATATTGATTACAGTGCAACTTTGGCCAAAACGATTTATGACTTCGATTTTAGTGCTGCTGTGATTAATACTGATATTTCAAATGATGATAATGCAGATCTTCGTTTTGTAATAGGGGTCTCACGCAGCTTTTAACTCTTCTAAAATGGCAGTATGATTCATTTATAATATGAATTTTTGAGCTCAATATGCAACATACTCAGTCTATAGAATTAAAAGACAAACAATTATGTAAAACTTTATCTTATGTTAATGGGCAGTGGTTAGAATCTGAAAATTTTGTAGCGATAATTAATCCGGCTAATGGCGATCAAATAGCTAAGGTGAGTAATCACGGGGTTAATGAAACTAAATTGGCAATAAAGCATGCTAAAGCCGCGATGGTAATCTGGTCGTCGATGACAGCGCAACACCGCGCCCAATTATTACGTAAATGGTTTGATTTGGTGATGGAGCATCAAGATGACTTGGCAAAACTGCTAACACAAGAGCAAGGAAAACCAATAAATGAAGCTAAAGGTGAAATTGCTTATGGTGCATCCTTTATAGAATGGTTTGCCGAAGAAGGAAAACGAATATATGGAGATACTATCCCAGCTCCTTCAAATGATAAACGAATTATTGTTATAAAAGAGCCTGTTGGCCTAGTTACAGCGATAACACCATGGAACTTCCCCAACGCAATGATTGCAAGAAAAGCTGCTGCAGCCCTAGCAGCTGGTTGCACATTTGTTGTTCGTCCAGCTATCCAAACACCATTATCTGCATTAGCCTTAGCGGAATTGGCTGATCGCGCTGGTATACCGGCTGGTGTATTTAATGTTGTTGTTGGCTCTGATGCTTCAGCTATGGGGAAAATTCTTACACAGCATCCTGATGTAGCAAAGTTTACTTTTACGGGTTCTACAGATGTAGGCAAAAAACTAATTAGTCAATGTGCAACAACGGTTAAGAAAGTATCAATGGAGCTAGGAGGCAATGCACCTTTTATTGTTTTTGATGATGCAGATATTGATGCGTCAGTACAAGGGGCTGTGCAATCAAAATACCGCAATGCAGGACAAACTTGTGTATGTACCAATAGAATTTTTGTGCAACAAAATGTATTAAATCAATTTACAGAAAAGTACTTATTAGCTGTTGAAGAACTAATAATTGGTAATGGATTAGATGAGGGAGTGACTGTTGGTCCACTAATTTCTAATGATGCAGTTAATTCAGTAGAGCAAATGGTTAAAGATTCAATTGCTCTTGGTGCCAAGTTATTATTTGGTGGCAAGAGGGATAAAGTGGGTGAGAATTTCTATCAGCCTACGGTTTTATCACAAGTTTCACCTGACATGCCGATTGCTAATAATGAAATATTTGGCCCTATCTCACCTATCATTGTATTTGAAAATGAAGAAGACGTGATTACTATGGCTAATGATACAGAATATGGTCTGGCGGCTTACTTCTATACGAGAGATATTGGACGAGTTTGGCGAGTTGCCACTGAGTTAGAGTACGGCATGATAGGAATCAATGAAGGTATCATTTCTAATGCTGCTGCACCTTTTGGAGGCGTGAAGCAATCAGGTTTCGGACGTGAAGGTTCAAAATATGGATTAGATGACTATCTTGAGACCAAATATTTATGTATGGGAGGCTTAATGCGCTAAGTTTCTTTTAGCCATAATTTTAACTTGCTCAGTACACTTTTAGGTTGTATTGGTTTAGTCAGATAATCATCCATACCTGCATTTAGACATTTCTCTTTATCGCCTTGCATTGCATTTGCTGTCATGGCGATGATAGGGATGTCTTTGTATTCTTCACCAGCAGCGCCTGTTCTTATTTTTCTAGTAGCCTCATAACCATCCATTTCGGGCATTTGACAATCCATGATAACAACGGTGAAAGGTTTAAGTGTTGCCTCTTTTAGTGCAGTTAATGCTTCAAAACCATTAACTGCCACATCAGCTGTTAAATTAATGTTCTTTAACACACTTAATGCGACCATTTGATTTACTCGATTATCTTCCACAAGTAATACGCGGGTAGATTTAGGCCAGTTTATAGTATTCTCAATAGCTACAGGTTCATTATTCGTCTGTTGCTTTTTATTAGGATTGTCAGTTATTGGCAATTCTGACTCATTGCTTATAACAGCTAATGCATTTACTAAATCGTTGGTAGTTGCAGGTTTGTAAAAAGAAGTACTGATCCCAATTTCAGATAAGTGCTTAAGACCTGTTTGCTCATCCATTGAAGTCATCATTACAAGTTTCATCGCTTTATAGCTTTTATTTGCTCGAATACTTTTCGCTAATGTTTCACCATTCATGGTTGTCATGTTGAGAGCTATTAATGCAATATCAAAGGTAGAGCCTTCTTTACTATTAAAAGATTTACTACAATAATCCAACGCTTGTTCACCGTTAATAGCCTCAGTAATGGTTAACCCCCAGCTTTCTAGCTGTCTACGCAATGCTTTGCGATTCGACTGGTTCTCATCGACAATTAAAAGATTAATATTTGAATAATTTGATGGCGGAACAATATTTATCGCTGATTGACTTCTTTCAACTAAGCAAGATACTTCGAAACAACTCCCTTCGCCTACTTCACTTGTAACAGTCACATCACCATTAAGCAATTTACATAGTTTTTTGGTAATACTTAACCCTAAACCTGTACCGCCATATTTTCGAGTTGTCGAAGCGTCTACCTGACTAAATACACCAAAAAGAGATTGTATTTTTTCTTTAGGAATTCCAATGCCCGTATCCTGAATTTTACAGTTAAAAACAAATATGTCTTCTTGTTCGGTCGGCTCAAGTTTGGCTAGAATAGTAATCTCACCTTGTTCGGTAAATTTAATCGCGTTACTGACAATATTAGTGAGTATTTGACGTATTCTGCCTGGATCAGACTTAATCAACGATAAATGAATATCGGTAATGTCGAGGATAATCTCAACGCCTTTTATCTGTGCAGATAGCGCTATAGATTCAGCAAAATTTCCCAATAATTTACGCAAATCAAAATCAATGTATTCAAGCTCGAGTCTACCTGCTTCAATTTTAGAGAAGTCGAGAATATCATTAATTATTGTTAGTAATGAGTTAGCACTAGAGTTTGCTACATTTATTCTGTGCTCTTGCTCAGAAGTGAGTTCACTGCTTTTAAGTAAATTAAGCATGCCTAGAACACCATTCATTGGAGTTCTTATTTCATGACTCATATTTGCTAAAAATTCAGACTTTAATCGGGTCGCTTCTTCTGCTTTTTTTAACGCCTCTGTTAGATCAGTCGCTTGCGCATTTAATGATGCTGTTTTTTCAGAAACTTGCTGTTCGAGTGCTAGTACAAATTGCTTTTGTCGCTTTATTTCTATCTGTTGTAAGCGTGTACGTAGATAAATGATTAAGAAAACAAAAAGTACAATAATCAAACTATAAAGTGAATATGCCCACCAAGTACCCCAAGGCGAAGGGGAAACATGCAAGTTAATTGAAAGTAATTTCTCTCCCCACTCGCCACGAGCATTAGTTGCTTTAACTAAAAATCGATACGAACCACCGTCTAAATTTGTAAAAGAGGCTGAATTGCGATTGCCGATTTCAATCCAATTGTCATCGTAGCCTTCAAGCTTATATGCATACTGGTTTCTATTCGGAGATATAAAATCAAGAACAGAAAATTCAAATGAAAAAAAGTAATCAAGGTAAGAGAGCTCTATATCTGTAACATAAGAGTAGGGTGTTTCAAGGTTTACGGACTGTCCCATTTTACTGAAACCAGTTAACACTATATTCGGCTCACTATGTTTTGTTGCTAACGAAGCAAGGTTAAAAAACTCAATACCTCTTTGGCTACTGGTAAAAAGGGTGTCATCAAAGCCTCTTACCAAACTACTTGGATAGTAATTTAAGCCTAAAGAGCCATTCTCATTACCATAATTGATAACTTTGCCGGATAAAGGATCTAATTTTGAAACACCTTTGTTAGTGGTTAACCAAATATCACCTTTACTGTCATCTGCAACTGCACGTATTAAAGAAGTGGGTAAGCCATTTTGTACACTGTAATGCCTGAAAGAGAGCGTTTCGGGCAGGAATAAATTCAATCCTTTTTGCGTAGCAATCCAAATATCACCGTTGTTCGCTTGGTGTACATCTTGAACTATGTTACCTAATAAACTATCCGATTTTTTGCCGTCACTATTAAATGAAATTAACTGCTGCTTATCTTCTTGCCAACGATGGACACCATCGCCCGTGCCGATCCACATGTTGTGATCTTTGTCCTTAAAAATTTCGAGTATTTCAGGGTGAGGCAACTTAACTATTTCATCTAAATGAATAAAATTCTTGGTTATAGTGTTATAAAGATACACGCCATTTTTATAGGTACCAATCCACAACCTATTACTATTATCTAAACTTAATGTACGAAACTCTCTAAATTTTTTGTGGGCTTGGCCTGTTTTGGGATAAGTAATCAGCTCAAGTGCTTTAGTATCTATATCATATTTAGCTAACCCCTCATCTTGAGCAATCCATAAGGTTTTTTTGCCGTCAGGTAAAATTATAGGGCGTTCTGTTATGCCGTTATCAGCATAACCAGTACCAGTACTGAAAATAGGTTCAGATAATTTTTCCAATTTTTGCGATGCAACTTTCCACGTAAATAGTTCTGAAAGTGAAGATACTATCAGCACATCACTATTCGCATCGGTAGCAATGCCATTTGGTGCGATTAGTTCTGTGCTATTTATTGATTTAAAACGACCACGTGGCATTAATTTATAAATACCGTGAACTTCACTAGTTATCCATTTCGTTCCTGTGTTATCTTCAAAAATGATTCTTAGACCATTGTTATGCTCAAAGTCTAATTTTTCAATTTCATTGGTAGCATTAGACTGTCGATATACTCCTTTCGTAGTTACAAACCATACATCACCTGTTTGATCTTCAATCATAGAGTTAACTTGGCCTAGGTTATTGTCTAGTGGTGATGTTATTCGAGTAAAAGTCCCTGTATTCATTTCAAATAAATATGGCCCTTGTTGAGTCGCTACAAAAAATTTTCCCTGAGAGGTTATTAAAATACTTCTAATTTCATTGGCGCCTGTTGGCGTTTTATTTTCAGGATCAGGAAAATAATGAGTGAAAGTTTGCTTGTTTTTATCAAAGAGGTTGAGGCCATAACTCGTGGCAACCCATAGAGTATCGCTATCGTGATTTTCAATATCCCATATTCTATTGTGAGACAGGCTTGAGGTGCTCCCTTCAATTTTACTAATGCGCTCAAAACGGTTATTTCCAATATACCTACTTAGGCCCTTATCATATGAGCCTAGCCAGATAGTTCCTTCTTGGTCATGAAATAAAGATTGAATTCGGTTAGATACGATAGAATCTTTACGAAGAGGGTCATGAAGAAAGTTTTCAAATCGACCCGTAGCAGGATCATATAGATTGACGCCACCACCCCATGTGCCAATCCAAATCTTGCCATTTTGATCCAACATTAGATTGCCAGCATCGTTATGTGATAACCCACCAGGACTCATGCTGTCGAACTCAAAAAGGGTTACTTTTCTTCCATCATAACGCATAACACCGTTTTCGGCGGTGCCAAACCACAGTAAACCTTGAGTATCTTGAATTATTGAATAGATTTCAGAAGATACAAAACCATCTTCGGCGGTGAGTTTTTTAATTAAATACTTATTGTTTAACCTAGATGGGGTTTCATTACTATGCGCTGGGGTAATTGCCACTAAAATTAAGGCAACTATACAGGTAAGACGAAGATAACTTAGTAAATTAATTAGCATAAAATCTATATAATATTGTAACTCTCTGAGATATTGGAAAAGCTAAATATTTTATAACTTTAGTTTATTTAACAAGGTAAATCTACTTTTAACAATGTAGTGATTTGAGCAGATTACTTAGTGTTTGGCATGATTGCTAAGTTTATAATCAGTAATAAGTACTTATGGTTAAAACTATAACTCAATAAAATTATCATATTGGGTTGTGGTGCTACAGTAAATAAGTGTTTATAAAGAGACATTTTATACTGCCTAATAGCGTATGATTTAATTAAGGGGAGATTGAGATTTTGACCATTGAGTTGCAGTTTCAAGTTCACGAAGCATTTTAACTTTTGATCTTTTTTATAGGGCACTTATAAATCATTTAGTTCTTGTTGTACAAGGCTGTGCATTCAACTTTCTTTTGCAAGCTCCATCAGCACAGGATAAGTACAGGACTAGTTTATGGTTTCGATGTTTTATTGCTTTAATTAGCGTATGAAATGTCGAAGCTCATAGAGGGTAAAGTAGCTACATACCGAATGGCTTAACACTAATGTAAAGCTGAACTATTTTTGTAAGCTTTTGAGGCGTATTCATATTGTCACATTAGTTTATTATTAGTGAATTATTTTCGTCACAAATAACTCATATTGTATTGCGCATTACTAAGCATTTACTTTATGAGAGAAAAATATGTTAAAAAAATCACTGTTAGTTTTAGCTATTTCAAGCACACTATTAATGGGGTGTAATGACGACGACAGCATCGAAGTCATCAAAGAAGTGGAAGTAGTGAAGGAAGTTGAAGTTGCACCAGCGCCTATTACCCAAGTAAAAAATGTTATTTTAATGATTGGTGATGGCATGGGGGCTCAGCAAGTTGGCTTGCTTGAAGAGTATGCCCGTCGTGCGCCAAACTCGATATACAATGAGATGAACAACCAGACCTCGTTAACTAAACTGGGCCATGCAGGCCAGTTAGGTTTATCATTGAATGCGCCTTTTGGTGCTAACGGTAGTTTAGTGGTCGATTCTGCTTGTTCAGCCTCTCAGTTAGCTACAGGCGTTGCCGCAGGCTCTGAAATGGTTGGTCTTGATGAACAAGGAAATATTGTTGAAACCATTTTAGAAAAAGCAAAAAGAGCGGGTAAAGCAACAGGGTTAGTGTCAGATACCCGCATTACTCATGCAACACCAGCCGCCTTTGCCTCACATCAACCACACCGTTCACTTGAGCCCTCCATTGCAGAAGAGTTAATTTCAACCGGTATGGTTGATGTCATGTTATCAGGTGGTGCACGGGTATTTTTACCCTCAGATATTAAAACTAATAATGAAAGTCGCCAACTAATGGCTGATTTAGGTGCGCCAACTAGCGTCTATAAAAAATCGAAACGTAGTGATGACCGTAACTTAATTGTTGAAGCGAAAGAAGTGCATGGCTATAACCTTGCATTTGATGGCACACAACTAGATAACGTAAGTGGCGAAAAAATCTTAGGCTTATTTGCTAATTCAGGTATGGAAGACGGTATTGCCTACACTGCCTGTAAAGCAGATAACAGCTGTAGCCAACCATCATTACGTGATATGACCCTAAAAGCATTGGATGTATTATCGCAAGATGAAGATGGCTTTTTCTTGATGATTGAAGGTGGCCAAATTGACTGGGCTGGTCATGTAAACGATGCAGGTTGGATGTTACATGAACTCCTAAAGTTTGATGAAGCGGTAGATGCAGTTTATGAATGGGTAAAAGATCGTAATGATACGTTAGTGGTAGTTACAGCTGATCATGAAACTGGCAGCTTTGGTTTCAGTTACACTCGTAAAGATCTACCAGAAGGAAAAGTATTAGATGGCAATGGCATGCAAGGTCTTGAATATAAGCCGAATTTCAATTTTGGCCCATTGCATAACCTTGACCGTTTATATGCACAAACCGGTACATTTTACGATATGATGAACCAAGTTAATGGCGATTGGGATTTTACTAATACACTAGGCTCTGAATGGGCTGACGCTGTTAATGCTCACAGTGACTTTAAGATCAGTGATGAGCAAGGGGCTGCGATCACCGAACGTGAAGCGAATGAATATCATGTTGACGGCCATAAATATCTTAGCGCCACCGAGTTCCCGAAAATTAACGACTTTAAAGAGTTCTTTGTTTACGGAGATGAGCTGCACGCTAACTTAATAGGTCGTGCATTATCAGCAGATCAAAACGTAGTTTGGGGGACAGGAACCCACACCGCAGCGCCTGTGCCAGTTTATGTTTATGGCCCGCAAGGACTGACACAGCAATTTTCAACTATGCAACATCATGTTGATATTGCGAATAAGATGATGAGTGCATTATTGCCTGAGTAGTATGTAAGTAGTGAACTAAGAGAAATATAAAGCCCAGCGACAAAGTTTACTGGGCTTTTTACTAGATGTTCATCATTCCAAAGATGTAATGTGCATTATTGGGTTTTTAGCGTTAAAAATAGCACTAACAGTGCTTGATGCATTTACAGAATATACATAGGACTGCTCATTAGAAACTTCAGGCTATAGTGATAAATTGCCACTAGGTATTGATTTTAAATGCAAGAAAAGATGGGGTGGCTAATGGGACTTGAACCCACGACAACCGGAATCACAATCCGGGGCTCTACCAACTGAGCTATAGCCACCACTGAGGTGTACTGTTGTACGAGTGCGCTGTGAATTATCAGCGCGGGGATTGTATTGCATTTCACTCGCCTTTGACAAGGAAAAGTTAAGCTTTTTCTCTGAATTTTGCAAAATCTATTAAAAATCTCTTTTATGTTGAGAAAAGAATTGCCGAAATTGCCTTAACCTTGATTATTAGTTCATTTATTTTCTTTAAGCAGGGTTGTTTAAGGCAAATATGAGCAAATTTGGGGTTGTTTACTTCATAATTACTTTTTTCTTTTTTTTCCTTTAATTTATACTAGCAACTAGTTCTCTTACTAAGGTTACTTATGTCACTTGAAAAACTCTCAGCTGAGTTAAATAAACATCAAAAGTCGTTACCGCCTGTTGAATCATGGAACCCTAGTGACTGTGGTGATATTGATATTGAAATAAAGCGCAATGGTGATTGGTACCATGAAGAAAGTGCATTTAAACGTATGCCGTTGGTCAAGTTATTGTCATCAGTCCTTATCAGGGAGCAAACTCAAGACACGGATGATTACTTTCTCATTACACCTATTGAAAAAATGAAAATACGTGTTGAGGATGCTCCTTTTGTGTTAACGCACTGGCATTGGCAAGACAATGAGCAAGTTATGGTTGTTGAAACCAATGTTGGAGATCGTTTTATCCTAAACAGTGAACACCCAATGGAGTGTGGTGATGATGGTAGTTTATACGTAGTTGTTAGGCGTAACTTAACCGCGAAGGTGCATCGTAATGTTTATTACCAGTGGATAGATTTGGCGACTGAGCAAGAAACTGCACAGGGCATTGAGTTGATGTTTACCAGTGCAGGTTATCAATTTTCCTTAGGGAAAATAGCGTAAATATTTAAGGTGAATTCAGCTAAATAACTTAGCGACTTCCGCATACTGGGCAGTTAGCTTGTTTTTTCATGGAGAACTGTTGCCACTGATTCGACAGACCATCAAGCATATTTAATTGATTAACTTGTATTTTAATGTTGGTCAGTAGTTTTATTGTTTGCAGCGCTTGCATGCCTGCGATCATTGCTAATACAGGGCCAATAATACCAATGGTTTGACAATTATTGGCTGGCGCCTTTTCACTGGCTGGGAACAAACATTGGTAACAGGCACTATGCTCGTCACGAGGATCTATAGTGAGTTGCTGACCATCAAACCCTGTTGCTGCACCAACAATCAGTGGCGTTTTGTGTTGAATGCAGGCTTGGTTGATCATGTAGCGTGTTTGAATATTGTCTGAGCAATCAAGTACCACATCAACCATAGGTAAATAGTAATCACATAGCTCTTCATCGAGCATGTCATCAATGGCTTCAACAATAGTATCTGGGTATTGCTCACTAAGCTTTTCTGCTGCACATTCTGCTTTATTTTCTTCTACATTGTTTTCTGAAAAAAGAATTTGTCTAGGTAAGTTTGATGGCTCTATGGTATCGCCATCAGCAATGTATAAGGTGCCAACTCCAGCAGCCGCTAAATATAAACTAGCAGGGTTGCCTAAGCCACCCACCCCTAAAACAAGTACTTTGGCATTGCGTAAGGCTAATTGACCCGACTCACCAATTTTCTTCATCATAATTTGGCGCGAGTATTTGAGCTGTTCTTGCGTTGTTAACACGAGGGATTTACCTTATTTATGTTTTTGCATCAAAGAGAATATTAGGACCATTGCTGAGCTTTAGCTTCGTCACTGTGCTTAGCATCTAACCATTGTTCACCTTTATCACTTTGTTCTTTTTTCCAAAAGGGCGCTTGTACTTTCAGGTAGTCCATGATGAATTCATTGGCTGCAAAGGCGTCTTTTCGATGCTTACTAGTAACACCAACAAAAACAATTTGTTCGCCAACCGTTAATGCACCTATACGGTGAATAACTTTTACTCGGCCAATATCCCAACGCTCTTTGGCTGTGGCAATGATTTTGGCTAGCGACTTTTCTGTCATGCCGGGGTAGTGCTCTAAGGTTAAAGTACTCACCTCAGTGTCGTTATTATTATTGCGTACGCGACCGGTAAAAGTAACTACCGCACCATCGGTAGCATTATCTTTTTCAAGCAGGGCTACTTCATCTGCGAGTGCAAAGTCTTGATGTTGGATAGAAATTTCACTAGTCATGATTCGCTCAATCTTTAATTTGTCTGTTTTTATCTATTTAGTGGTGATTAACCACCAAGTTATTAACCACCAGTAACAGGGGGGAAGAAGGCCACTTCATCACCTGCTTTTACCGGATGAGATTTATCAACCATGTCGTGATTTACTGCAGAAAGTAATGAGGCGCTGTTAAGTTTTTGTTGCCACTGTTCATTTCTGGCACTTAATTGATTAATAACATCAGCGACAGTATTCAACTCATTACTGTCAATAGTGAGTGATTCACAATCTAACTGCTCTCGTAAAGCAGCAAAAAATACAACGTTAATCATAGAAGCTCCTTAGTGTTGATCAGTGTCTAGCTACTTGCTTGCCATTGACCTGACTTGCCACCTTCTTTGGTTAAAACTTTAATGCCATGAATCTCCATTGCAGGATCGGCGGCTTTACACATATCGAATAAGGTGAGACAAGCAACACTTACGGCTGTTAGTGCTTCCATTTCAACACCTGTTTGTCCGGTAAGTCGGCATAAACTAGTGACTTTAACTTGTTTTTTTTCTGCGTCAGTTGTGAAGTCTACTTGTACTTTACTCAGCATCAGTGGGTGACATAATGGAATTAAGTCACTGCACTTTTTAGCCGCTTGAATACCAGCGATACGAGCTACAGCAAACACATCACCTTTTTTGTGTTTACCTGTGGTGATCAGCTCAAAGGTTTCATCATTCATGCTGATAAAGCCTTGAGCTGTTGCTGTGCGCGATGTCATTGCTTTTTCAGTCACATCAACCATATTGGCTTCACCGTGTTGGTTTAAATGACTGAGCTCTGCTGTTTGGTTTGATGCAGTCATTAGCTTCTGCTCTCACATTGTTCGGCAGTGATGTTAAGGTGCGGCACAAAATTACATGGTCTATGGCTGGCGTCTAGTTGCTCTTTAATGACTTTATCCCAGGCCGTTTTACACGCATTAGTTGAACCAGGCACACAAAGTACTACCGTTTTATTTGCTATGCCGCCAAATGCGCGTGATTGAATTGTTGAGGTGCCTATTTCACCTAACGATACGTGACGGAAAACTTCACCAAACCCTTCAACAGCTTTATCGAATAATGGCATTAGCGCTTCAGGGGTATTATCACGAACGGTGAAACCTGTACCGCCTGTTGAAATAATTGCGTGAATATTTTCATCAGCAATCCACTTAGACACCATGGCACGTAGTTGATATACGTCATCAATAACAATCGCTTTGTCGGCTAAGTTATGGCCTGCTGCAGTTAAACGCTCAACAAGTGCTTGGCCAGATGTGTCATTTGCTTCGGTACGTGTATCGGAAACCGTAAGCACGGCAATATTTAAAGGGATGAATGATTTACCGCCATGTGCAGACATAAGTTTTTCCTTTGATTATAAAGTACCCATGTTGGCAAATTGCTGTTGTGCTAGCTGCCAATCTTGGGGGGTATTACTATTAAATAAAATGTTTTTTGCTTCACCCGTTGAGGTGAGTGCTACGCTTTGATGTGGCATATTTTTTAATAATGCTCGTATCGAAGGCGCTTGCTTGTGGTTGTTTTTCTTATTTGCTTGATGGTTTAAGTGTTTATTATCCTGAGCAATTAAGGTTTTTCCGTTAAAGTTTTTTTCAAGAAACAGCGTTAAAAAAGCATTGTTGGGTAAAAACAATGGGATGTTGTGTTGCTTATTTTGGCTGTCAGTAAAGAATGTTGCCTTTTGTTTTAACTCACCTGCAAGTCTTAATGAAGTTAATGCTGAGGCTGTCATTAACGGTAAATCAACGGGGATTATTAAGAAACTGTCAGGTTGTTTCATTTGCTGTTGCTTCAAGTAATAAAGCACACTGTAAATACCACCCACAGGGCCTGATTGTTTGATGGCGTCGGGGATTTGATATTCATCACCACTAATGACCACATCTGATAGCCCTGAATCACGCAGTAGCTGACAAGAAAAGTTGAGCATGCTTTCTTGATTTTTACGTAAAAGCTGAGATTTATCTTCACCCATGCGAGAAGACAAACCACCCGCTAATACCACCCCTAAACATGAAGTCATCTAGTTAACCGCCTAACATCGCTAGATGCTTTGTGGCACCGGTTAATTTTTCGTGGAGAAAATGGGTTGCTTTTTTATCAGTTAGCAGTGAAAGAATTTTTGCTTGTAATGGCGCTAAGTCATCACTTTGCAATTGTTCTCTTAACGACAAGCCTTCTTCACCAAACAAGCAAAGGTGTAATTTCCCACTAGAGCTAATTCTTAAACGGTTGCAGCTATTACAGAAGTCCTTAGAGTAAGGCATAATCAAACCAATTTTACCTTGGTAATCGGGGTGGTAAAATTCTTGTGCTGGGCCAGCTGACTTATTTTGAATAACAGGTAACCAACCATCTAAAATGAGGTTTTGCTTAATTCTTGAACCTTGCACATGTTGTGCATTGAAAAACTCTTGGTTATCGCCTGTTTGCATTAACTCAATAAAGCGTAAGGTAACAGGCGTATCTTTTAACCAATCTAGGTAAGACTGTATATCTTTACCGCTATATTGGCGCATTAATACCGTGTTCACTTTGATATCGGTACTGCCATCAGCCAGCGCCATATCAATGCCTTTAAGAATAGTGGCTAACTTGTCGTGGCCTGTTATGGCGAGAAACTGCCTAGGATCTAAACTATCTATACTAATATTAATGGCATCAATACCAGCATCAAGCCAGTGAGGCAGGTGCTCTGGTAACTTAAAGCCGTTTGAAGTTAAGGCAACTTTTTTAATACCTTGAGTATTTTTACAGATTGATATTATTTCAGGTAAGTCTTTGCGCAAAGCAGGTTCACCACCTGTTATGCGTATTTTCTCTGTACCTAATTGAGCAAAGCCATGGGTAATACGCTTGATTTCATCAAGAGAAAGAAAATCGCGTGGTTGGTTACATTCGTAACCATCAGGCAAGCAATAATTGCAACGAAAATTGCAAACATCGGTAATTGAGAGGCGAAGGTAGCTAAACCTACGGCCATAATTGTCTGTTAACATGTCACCTTTCCAAATAACGGGAGGCTAACGCGTTTCCTTGTTAACCCTGGTAAACAAATATTGTTTACGGCTTATATGGCTTACTAGTTCAGAAATAAGGCATTTCTGCTAGGTTAGCAATATAAGCTCGGTGTAAAACTCTATGGGGTAAGTATATATCAGTTTTATTAAAAAATGATATTTCTTTTGTTGTCAAAAACCTTGATCCGTATCAAAGAAAATCAGCATTTACTCTATGCAATATCAGGGCAATTAAGCATACTAGCGCCAATGATGAAATTTCCAGAATAAGTGAGAGTTTTTATGTCTGATTGTTGTTCAGCACCAGGTTTATTACCTTTTGAGCAGGCGCTTACTAAAATGTTAGCTCAAATTACGCCGGTGACCGATGTATTAGATTTACCTGTAGAGCAGGCGTTAGGTTATGTGTTAGCAAGTGATGTACTCAGCCCAATCAATGTGCCGCCCCATGATAACTCGGCTATGGATGGCTATGCTTTTTCTCTTTCAAGTCTTGAGAAGTCAACAACATTAACCCTTGTTGGACGTTCAATGGCTGGTGCGCCTTTCACGGGTGAATGTAAAGCAGGTGAATGTATTCGTATTATGACTGGGGCGAAAATGCCTGATTGTTGTGACAGTGTTGAAATGCAAGAGAACTGCCAAGCAGAAGGTGAACAAATTCGTTTTCTCAAAGAGAAAAAGCTTGGCTCACATGTTAGAAAAGCAGGTGAAGATATTCAACAAAACCAGCAGGTGCTTAAGCAAGGGCACAGAGTAACTCCTGTTGATATTGGTGTATTAGCCTCTTTAGGTGTCCCTACGGTTAAAGTATTTCGTAAACTTAATGTTGCCTTAATAGCGACAGGTGATGAATTGAAATTACCCGGGCAAGCATTAACAGAAGGTGATATCTACGAAAGTAATAGTTTCGTATTATCTGCAATGTTAGAGAAGCTCCATGTTAACGTGATTAATTTTGGCATTATTAAAGATGATCTTGATGCGATTAAGTCCGCCTTCATTGCTGCAGATGAACAAGCAGATGCTGTTATTTCTTCAGGTGGAGTCTCGGTGGGTGATGCAGATTATACT
>Ga0193960_1000540_pt1 | contig 15595 bp, 14 predicted proteins | sample FB_3_MG_FD_140338 | JGI IMG/M metagenome (GOLD analysis project Ga0193960, IMG submission 140338) | Microbial mat bacterial communities from the Broadkill River, Lewes, Delaware, United States - FB_3_MG | ecosystem: Environmental > Aquatic > Freshwater > River > Microbial mats | place: USA... | reverse complement strand
TAATGAAAATTTCACAGAAGAGCTACCACAATTGATAACTAAAATGGCATTTTCGCCCACAGAGGAGGAAGAGAGTGTATTCATATCGTTTTTCTTTCGGTGTTAAATATTAGTGAAAAGTAAAAGTTTTTTTACTTTTTTGAATGATTCTTATTATAGCGATATAAATAAACAATTGTTTGATGCATTGCATAAAAGCATAACAATAGATGACGACTTATATTTTTATTGATTTACTTCTATGTTTTCTCAAGCTTTATGTGTCATTTGCGATAAGTCTTTTCAGAGTGAATGAAATTTATATTTATCGTAACAATTGTTCACGGTTTTGAACTGCTTATCACTGTTGAATTGTCAGAAATACTGCTATAGTTGCAGTATGAATATGACGGTTATTGAAATTATAAAACTCGGGCGAAAGTACATAAAACTTTGGCCTGAGCTCCCTGAATTAGGGCAGTATTTTGCCGATTATAATGCAGTGCAAAGCTGTAGGTTTGTGTGTAAATACTTTCCAGCACTGGCGTTATTTACCTTTATTATGCAATTGTTCTTTTCTTCAGGTTTACCTTCAGGACAAGGCTCAATAACACTTGCCTTATCTGCTTTACCGCAAGCACTAGTGTACGGGCTTTTCTTATTAAGTATGCCAGTACAAGCTCTGGTGATTGCGGGTGTTAAGGCTGATAAACGTTTACCACCATCTTTAGATTCTTGGTATAAAGATGGTATTGAAAAAGCAAAACAGAGCCAGCAAAATCACCATGAAGGTTACCATAGTGATAGGGCTTTTACTGGTTCTGATGCATTGCAAAAACTTGTAGTAACTAATCCAAGATATATTGATTTAGCTAAGCTGCTAAGGCTTACTTTTGATACAAGCGCAAAATAAAATCTGCCTGACATGTAAAAGTATTAAGCTGAGTTAACTGCTCAATCACTTCGGTACTCGCTTTAAAAGCAAAAGGTGTCATGGCCAATAAGTTCAAAACGTCATTAGTATCATTGAAGTTCATTTCATAGGTTAAATGTTCTTCTTTTAATAATGTCATCTCTTTGATTACTTGTTTAGTTTCATCATGTTCTTTTGCATTTTGATAAATTAAAGATTTCAATGATAACAAGTGCTCAGCACCAGGGGTAACGGTGAGTAAATAACCTTGGTTTTTGAGTATTCTGCTAAATTCTTGCTCTAAAATTGGGGCGTAAACGCTGGTTATCCACGAAAACTGCTCATCACGAAAAGGTAAGTCAGATAAGGTAGCGACACTAAAAAAACATTCTTGGTATTTTTTAGCGGCAATTTTTACTGTTTCTTTCGATATGTCTACTCCATAAACTTGATTAGTGTCGTTTTTATGTTGGTGTGTATAAAAACCTTCACCACAACCAGCATCGAAAACCACCGCAGAATCAGGGGCATATTGTTGGTAAAGCGATGTCATAGCATTGACTAGAGGCTGGTAAAACCCTTTGTCTAAAAATGCACGGCGAGCAATGACCATGTCCTTATTATCGCCAGGGGCTTTGGAGTGCTTAAATTGTACGGGTAATAAGTTCACATAACCTTGTTTAGCCTGATCAAAGCAATGGTTATTAACACAGCGATATGTTTTATCAGTCAATAATAATGATTCTTTGCACAAGGGGCAGCGATATTGTGGCTGCCCAGTATTGAGTGTTGTGTCAGACATAATGATTATTTAAATGTTGACCAAATTGGCGCATGATCTGAAGGTTTTTCAATGCCTCTTAACTCGTAATCAACATCTGATTCAATGCATTGCTTAGCTAATGAATCTGTCGCAAGCACCACATCTATCCTTAAGCCACGGTTGTCGACAAAGCCTTTAGAGCGATAATCAAACCATGAGTAGCGCTCTTCTCTTTCAGGGTGTAACGCTCTAAAGGTGTCAATAAAGCCCCACTGTAAAAGTGTTGCTAACCATTCTCTTTCTTCAGGCTGGAATGAGCACTTTCCTGTTTTTAACCAGCGCTTTCGATTAACTTCACCTATGCCAATATCGAGATCAGTAGGAGAAATATTAATATCACCCATAATAACCACGTTTTCATCTTTGTTATGGTGCTCGTTTAAGTAAGTCATTAAGTCTTTATAAAATTGTCTTTTATAAGGAAATTTCGTTTCATGGCTAATGTTGTCACCTTGTGGGAAGTAACCATTTAATACTGTAACTTTTTCACCAGCATCGTTTGTTGTAGTGACCATGATCATACGCTTCTGTGCATCATCATCATCCGTTGGAAAGCCTTTTTGTACGCTATCAGCAGGCTTTTTACAAAGCATAGCAACGCCATAATGTGCTTTTTGCCCGTGGAAATATACGTGATAGCCCATTGCTTCTACATCAGCTAACGGAAAGGCTTCATCATGTACTTTGATTTCTTGTAAGCCGATAATATCAGGTTGGTGTTTATCAATAATGGCTTGAAGTTGGTGTAAACGAGCACGAAGGCCGTTAATGTTAAAACTAATAATTTTCATGATAAGTTTTGCCTTGGAAAGGTTAAACACTCGTAAGAGTACAGACTAATTTTACAAGGATCTTGCTTATTTATGCGCGTTCTAGCAAGCGTTTTTTTAAAAACTTTTTAACCTGTTAATAATTACGTAGATAGAATAGTAAAGATTACTGCAAAGCATTTGTTAAATAATGTAATTTTAACGTAACAGCTAGTAGAAGTTATTGTTTAACCGATATAACTTGTTTAAGCTAGTAACTATAGGTAAATAATGTAGCTCGAAATCACAATTATTGTTGTCAAAGAGCATTTAAAAAAAGGAAAGTAACATGTCAGATAGTAATTCTTCAGTAAAAAAAATATTACTGGTTGAGGACGACCGTCAATTATCAGATTTAGTCACTGATTTTTTAACGAGTGAAGGTTTTCATGTTAAACAAGAGTTTAGAGGAGACACCGTTGCTAAAAGAGTAAAGTTGTTCAATCCTGATCTTATTGTTTTAGATATTATGTTACCGGGTAAAGATGGCTTTGCTGTATGTAAAGATTTAAGACCTGAATTTAATGGTCCTGTGTTAATGCTGACCGCAAAAAGTACGGACTTTGATCAAGTATTAGGTTTAGAAATTGGCGCTGATGATTATGTTATCAAGCCTGTGGAACCAAGAGTGTTATTGGCTCGTATAAATGCACTATTACGTCGTGGCCAATTACCAAATCAAAGTGATGAAAAAGGTGAAATTACTTGTGGTGGTTTATATATTAATAAAGCATCACGTAAAGTAACTTTAAAAGATGAGAATATAGATTTAACTAGCCAAGAGTTTGATTTGTTATGGTTATTAGCAAGCAAAGCTGGCGAAGTTCAAAACCGCGATTATATTTATAAAGCCGTTATAGGTCGTGAATATGATGGTTTAGATCGGAGTGTTGATGTTCGTATATCAAGGCTTCGTAAGAAGTTATTAGATAGTACAGAAACACCTTTTAGAATTAAAACTATTTGGGGTCAAGGTTACTTATTTGTTCCTGACGCTTGGGAATAGGAAATTAAATCATGTTGGGTCGTTCGTTTTTCAACCTGTATTTTTTTATTATTTCAACTTTTATTGTCTTTTCATGGGCACTAGATGAAGTATGGAACTCTTATTTAGAGCAAGATGTAGAATCATATACAGGTTATAAGACAATGCTTGTTGCGCTTGGGGATTACGTAAAAAAGCATCCAATGGATGAGTGGGAGGAAATTGTTCAAAAAGCAGGAGAGCGTTATGAACTTCCTTTAAAGCTTATGACATTAGATGAGGTGAAATCGATCGATCACACAAACCATCATCAATTAATTAATAACAACACCCATATTTACTATGATGATTCAATGGTGGTATTAGATTATTTAGTTGAAGGAACAGAGTTTGTTATTACCTTAGGTCCTGCAGACATGCCTACTAGACCAAGAGTAAAAGCAACTTATCGAGTTATTATTCTTGCATCATTTGGCGTGATAATTTTTATTTGGTTATGGCCAATGTCACGTGACTTAGAGTTACTTAAAAAGGCTACTAAAGATTTTGGGCAAGGCAATTTTGATGCTACAGCACCTGCAGCAAAATCAACAATGATTGCCCCTATGATTTCATCATTTAACATGATGGCCATGAGAATTAAGCGCCTTATTGGTGCACATAAAGAGTTAACAAGTGCTGTTTCTCATGAATTAAGAACACCACTTGCTAGAACAAAGTTCGCTTTACAGATGCTTGAAAATGTCAAGGATGATGAGAAGCGAAATAAGTACCAACAACAAATTACTAATGATGTAAGAGAGTTAGAAGAGCTTATTAACGAAATGTTATTATATGCCTCTTTTGATAATGATAAGCCGCAATTAAATATTGTCGGAACTGATATTGCTGAACTAATTGAAGCACAAGTAGCAAGTCATGATCAGTTTGCCAACGCGATAAGCTTCGTTAATGAGTCGCCAAATTTAAATGCATTATGCGACAGTCATTTTATTGATAGGGCGTTAAATAATTACATTAGTAATGCCATTAAGTATGGTAATGGTGAAGTGCGCATAACATTATCAACTAATGATGGCATGTGCACAATTTGTGTTGAAGATGGCGGTGAAGGGGTCTCTGATGAATTTAAAAGCGTTATTTTTGATGCTTTTTCTCGTGGAGATCAATCAAGAAACCGAGAAACTGGAGGTTTTGGTTTAGGTTTAGCTATAGTGGCACGCATTATGGAATGGCATAAAGGTTTTGCTAGTATCAGTGATAGTGAACTGGGCGGAGCGGCATTTAAAATAACTTGGCCAATCAAAGGCAGTTAACTTTTAAGTTACTGCCAGATCACATTAAATTTCTTATCTTTATTATCAAAAAACGCTAATGCTTTTAAAAGTATAGCCGATACTCTTATTTATAAACCTCGAGTTGTAAATAAGAGTATCGTTTGTCTGAGTTTAATGCATCATCAAGTTCACAAGTAAATCAAAAGCAGGCTGCGCTTAAAGAGCAGTTTTTGCTTCATGAGCTGCAACTTGGCGGACAACTTGGCGATAGCATTCATCAAGCACGACGAGCTGATTTTTCTCTGATGCTATCGATGTTGGCTGATGATGTTAGAGAACACAGTCAATTTAGCTTACCCCAATCAGACAAGAACTATAATTCTAAAATCAGTAATGAATCATTAAGAAAGCATTTTTCCTTGCCCAACGAAAAACCTCTAGCGTTAAGAACTATGGAGGAGCTTGCAGGCTTTAATCAGGGGCAATCTGCTGTTGATGAGTTTGCTACCATTCGATTACTTAATGCACTGAAACCTAATGCGCTTGCTTTTAGAGATGATGTTAAGCATGTTCCAACTCAAGTCATGAGTAACACCAGTATTGCTTGTCAATTGCGTCATGAGGAACAAAGCATGGAAGCTGCACAAAGGTCTGAGCAAAATAAATTGCCGTCTAAACCTTTGTCTACGCCTTTATCCATGCAAGTGAATGAGTGGCTAAAAAATATTGAAAGCTCAATTACTAAAGCGCCACTTGTCGCTTAGGTTAACAAAGAGTTCAATTGTGTTAATGTAAGGTTTAGTTATTAACTTCCACAACAGTGTTTATATTTCTTTGCTTTTGTACTTTGCTTATTAAAGTAGTTGTTACAAGGACATATTTCATTTCGCTTGATCTGCTTTATCACGTCATTTTGTAAAATGTCACCATCTAAATAACGCCATGCTAATTGATTATCATTGTTTTTTTCTTTGATGAATCGAGATTTCTCTCTCATTACATTAACAGTGTCATTATGAATATAAAATGCTGAAAATTCGACATATTGAAATTCCTGTTCATCAATTTCCATAATGGGTGCATCATGAACAGTAAGCTCTAACCATTTACATTGTGATGACCATTCACTGATGTCTTGCAGACTGTACTGGCTTTGCGATTGTTTGGCGTACGTAGCAAAAATATACAAAGCATCATTTAATGCATAAGCAGTAAAACGTGAGCGCATAAGCTGTTCTGGTAACTCAGGCAACATTGACTTGTTTTTAGCAAAATTTTCAATATATTTTGCACAACACAGAGGATAAGTTTGCTTGGAGCCGCAAGGACATAACATGGTAACAGCCTATAAATTTAATGCATCGCAATTGAGGTATTAGTTTACCCTATATAAAAAGCCATTGGTCGCTTTCTTTTATACATTTGCGCGGTTTTCTTTTAGGCTAAGATAACTTTAATATCCCTCGTTTATTGATAAGTACTTTTATTATGAAATTAAAAATTCTATCTATTGCTCTGAGTATCACCTTGACGGCTTGTACAGCTCAACAGGCTAATAATGAAGCAGTGACAGTTAAAAACATGGCTGTTGTTAGTGCAAAGCCTACTCAAAACATGCAAACAGCGTTAACAACTGAACAAGACAACATTGCGCAACACCAAATTACCTTAGAACAAATTATGGCCGATCCGGACTGGATGGGCCGTTCACCAGAGTCATGGTACTGGGGTGATGATAATCACACGGTATTTTATAAGCAAAAACAGCTAGGAAATCCGCTAAGAGATTTATATAAAATCAATTTATCAGCCAGTAATGCTAACCAACAAACTCAGCAAGATAACACCTTAGTTGCTTTAGCTGATCTTCATCATGTTGAAGATAAATATGCACAATTAAATCAAACAGGTAGCCACGAAGTTTACACCTTTAAGGGCGATGTGTTTGTTAAAAATATCGCGACAGGTCAAGTAATACAATTAACCAGTACCTCTTCAAGAGCCAGTGCAGCTATATTTCTACTTAATGGTGAAGTTGCTTATCGAATAGGTGATGTGTTTTATAGTCATAACCTTACAAATGGACGAGTTACTGAGTTGGCGAATTTAGTCTTAAAAGATGAAAAACCGTCAGTTAAAGAGCCCGCTAGCTATTTAGCAAAAGAGCAACATAAACTGATTGACTATATTGCGCTTGAGCACAGAAATGAAAAATTAAAAGCAGAGAAAAAACAACGCATAATTGAGCAGAGTAATGCTGTTTCTGATACAAAATTTTATTTAGGCAAAGGTAAACGTATTAGGCATGCGAGCTTATCTCCTCGTGGTGATAAGTTATTTATTAGTATCACTGATAATAAGCCAAGTCGTGCAGCAACTGACATTATGCCGAACTACATCACAGCAACAGGTGATATTGCGGCTGAAAAGGTGAGAGCAAGAGTTGCTAATAACCGAAGATATGAAGAGCAGCTATGGATTATAGACTTAGCTTCAGGAAAGAAAAGTGCACTTTCTTATAAAGACTTACCTGATTATGATACTGATGTTTTAGCTAATGTAAAACGTGAAAACCATGAAAGAAAAGGCTTGAAATATAAAGCTAAAAAGCAACCGAGAAATATTCACCTATTACAAATGCGTAATGCGGTTAAGTGGTCTGCTGATGGTACAGAAGTCGCGTTAATGCTAGAAGCATGGGACAACAAAACGCGATGGCTTTCTACTGTTGATTTTGAAACGAACCGTTTAGTTACTCAGCATAAATTACATGATGATGCTTGGATAAACTGGAGTTTTAATGAGTTTGGTTGGATGAAAAATAACGATAAGTTTGATTTGTATTTTCTATCTGAGCAGTCAGGTTACTCTCACTTATATATCAAAAATCTATCGGGTAAAGCCCAGCAACTTACTTCAGGTCAATTTGAAGTGAGTAATGTTCATTACTCAAGTTTACATAACAGTTTTACTTTTAAAGCCAATAAAAAACATCCCGGTATTTATGAAATATACCAAGTTGATTTAAGTAAACGATTAACAGCATTAACTAACTTAGGTGGTATGAATGATTACCAGCTAAGCCCTGATGAATCAAAATTACTTATCGAACACTCTACAGTGACTATGCCGCCAGAGCTGTATGTTATTGATTTAAGTGGGAATAATGAGCCAAAGCGTATTACTTTCACCGTTTCTGATGAGTTTTTAGCTATGCCGTGGTCTGCACCTAATGTGGTGGCAATTCCATCTAGTAATCAGGATATGCCTATTTATTCCAAGGTCTATTTACCAGAGAATTATGATCTGAAGAAAAATAAAAACAAAGCGGTAATGTTTAGTCATGGAGCGGGTTATTTACAAAACTCTCATTTGGGTTGGTCAGGTTATTTCAGAGAATTTATGTTCCATTCAATGTTAGTACAGCAAGGTTATGTGGTTATTGATATGGACTATCGCGCATCAAAAGGCTATGGCCGAGATTGGCGTACTGCTATATACCGTCATATGGGCAGTGTTGAAGTAGAAGATATGCAAGATGGTGTAAATTGGTTAATTGAAAATGCTAATGTAGCACCAGAAAGAGTCGGTACATATGGTGGCTCGTATGGCGGTTTTTTAACCTTAATGTCAATGTTCACTCAACCTGATTTATTTGCATCAGGCTCTGCTTTACGTTTAGTGTCAGACTGGGCTTATTATAATCATGGCTATACATCGAATATTTTAAATACTCCAGCAGATGATGCTATTGCTTATGAGCGCAGTTCTCCCATTTACTTTGCTGAAGGTTTAACTAAGCCGTTACTTATTAATGCACCTATGGTCGATGATAACGTATTTTTTGAAGACAGTGTTCGTCTAGTTCAAAGGTTGATTGAGTTAGAGAAACAAGATTTTGAAACGGCAATTTATCCGGTAGAGCCTCATGGTTTTGTACAGCCAAGTTCATGGTTAGATGAATATAGAAGAATCTATAAATTATTTGAAACGACTTTATAGCATTATTTTAGATTAAATAGTGAAAAGCGAATGGCTTATCTTTAAACCATTCGTTTTTTTTATTTGTTTTTATTGTTAAAAACAGTATATAAGGCAAATACTAATCCGAATATTGCTCCCCATAAATGCGCATCGATGGCCACGCTGGCATTAATTAAGGAGGAAACCTCTTCACTCGCGCCATAAATTTGTTCATGGGCTATTTTAAGCCAGACACCAACAAAGAGTAGGTAGCCGGTTTTCTCTTTTTCATAAATATCCATTACGGCTCCCCAAACAAAGACACCATGTAACACGCCCGATAAACCAACGTATTGAATGATATCAGGCGATAAATAAAGTAAGGCTAAACTTGTGCAAAGCGCTGTGAAAAGTAACAGCATGCTATAGTTTTTTAAGTTGTAAAAGTGTCCATGAATAAACCAAAGTAAACACATGGCTGACAGATTGAGTATAAGGTGAAAGCCATTAGTGTGAAATACATGGCCGGTGAGTAAACGCCAATACTCGCCTGAAATTATGGCTTGACGATGAAAGATCAAATTGCCACTTAATAGTTCATCAAACAGAAAAGCAGTTATGGAAAGTAAAGCAATAAAAAGCACAATGGCATATTGATGAAAAGAAAGAGGGCAGTTTTTTAACGCTATTTTCATAATTAGGATGATTTTTATTTTTTGTATTTGAGCCACACAGTATACAATGACTTTTTTATTCTTTTTTGATTTTCTATGACTCGAGCTATTTGTCAGCACTGTTTACGGCCAAGTAAAGCTTGTATTTGCCAGTTCGTTACGCCGTTAAATAACAAAATTCATGTTGTGGTTTTGCAACACCCTAGTGAAGAGAAACAAACGAAGGGTACTGTGACCTTATTATCAAGGTCTTTAAAACAGTGTCAAACTATAGTTGGTGAAGATTTTACTCATAATGAAGCGTTTATGACTGTACTTGAGCGCTACCATTGCTTTTTACTCTATCCAGGAGAGCAAGTAGAAACACTTTCAAAAGAACAATTAGCAAAATCAAATGAAACTGATAAACCATTATGTATGGTGATACTCGATGGTACATGGAAAAAAGCCTATCGTATGTTGCAATTAAATCAACCGCTACAACAATTACCTCGCATGCAACTCCCTGAAACACTTGCTTCTTCAGGTAAATATATCATCAGGAAAGTTGCAAAAGATAATGCGCTTTCAAGCCTTGAGGCGTGTTGCTTTGCACTTGCGTTGCTAGAAGAATGTGAAGCTACAACAGCAAGAGAAATGAGCGTAATAGAATCGAGTCAATATCAAAAATTACTTGATAAATTTGATGAATTTAATCATTTTCAATTATCCTTTGTGCCTAAGGCACATCAGTCATAACGCATTCATTAGGGTTAATTTATGCAAAAAATTCTAAGTCATATTGTGGTATCACTACTGTTTTTATATCAAGGCAGTGTGGTCGCACAGCCATTAACGAATAACCCTGTTAAACAAGAAGTCAGAGAGCCAGAAGCCGCTACTGGCTATGTAAGTAAAAAGGCTGTAACTGGCGATAAGTTCATGATTGCCGTAGCTAACCCTTATGCTTCACAAGCGGGCTTTGATATTCTCAATCAAGGTGGTAGTGCCGTTGATGCCGTTATTGCTGCCCAATTAGTATTAACACTTGTTGAACCGCAATCTTCTGGTATAGGTGGTGGTGCATTTATGTTGCACTGGCATGAAAAAAATCAATATTTGACAACATTTGATGGTCGAGAAACTGCGCCAAAACTTGCGACTAGTAATTTATTTTTAGCTGAAAATGGCAAGCCATTGAGATGGATAGAAGCTGTAGTTGGCGGTAAGTCAGTTGGGGTGCCTGGAGTGTTGGCGTCGATGAAAAATGCCCATGATAAATATGGCAAACTCCCTTGGAAAACACTTTTTACTGCGGCGATTAATTTAGCTGAAAATGGCTTTGTAGTTTCTGCGCGCTTAGAAAAACTATTAGCGCTAGGTTACAACCCAGGTATTCATTCGTTGCCTGAAATAAATCAATACTTTTTTCCTAATGGTCAATCGGTAAAAGCAGGGGATATTTTAAAGAACCCTAAATTAGCGAAGTCATTAAAAAGTATTGCTAACGATGGGGTAGATGTTTTTTATCAGGGATGGCTAGCTAAGAAAATTGTCGATAAAGTACAAAAATCAAGTATCGCCCCAGGCTTATTATCGTTAGATGATATGAAGAATTATCAAGCCAAGCAACGTGATGCTGTTTGCGGGCAATATCATCAATATAAGGTGTGTGGTATGGCGCCACCAAGCTCTGGTGGGATCAGTGTTATTCAAATACTGGCACAATTACAGAGCTTTAATATGTCGCAATATGATGTAAATTCATTATCAGCGGTGCATTTACTAACACAAAGCTTTCGTTTAGCGTTTGCTGATAGAGATAAATATGTTGCTGACATCGACTTTGTTTCTGTGCCAGTACAAGGTTTGATTGATGATGACTATTTAGCCAGTAGAGCCAAGCTTATCAATATTAAAAAGGATATGGGCAAAGCAAGTGCAGGTAAGCCTTTAAATGCTTCACTACTGGAAAATGATGATGCTATTGAAAGGCCGTCAACCAGTCATTTGAGTGTGGTAGATAGTGACGGTAATGCTGTGTCGATGACATCGAGCATTGAAAATGGTTTTGGCTCAGCTTTAATGGTTGAAGGTTTTATTCTAAATAATCAATTAACTGATTTTTCTTTATCACCAAAACGAAATGGTAAGTTAGTTGCCAACCGAGTTGAAGCTGGTAAAAGACCACGTAGTTCTATGGCACCTACGATGGTTTTTAATAGTGATAATAGTTTAAAACTAGTGATAGGCTCTCCAGGTGGTAGTCGTATTATTAATTATGTAGCACAAACCTTAGTTGGTGTTTTAGATTGGGATTTAAACGTACAAGAGGCAATAAACCTACCCAAAGTAACAAACAGGAATCGCCTGACTACATTAGAGCAAGGAACGACGATTGAAAATTTAAAACCAAAACTTGAAGCAAAAGGCCATAAAGTCAGTATTCGATCATTAAATAGTGGCTTGCAAGCAATAGAAATAAAAAATGGCAAACTTATTGGCGGTGCTGACCCAAGAAGAGAAGGGCTAGTGTTAGCTAAATAATGATTTTTTAATTGCTGATTGTTTTAATTGTTAAATTAGTTGCTTAAGTTAATTGAATTTATAGAAAGTTATTTAATAAAAATTAGACAAATAGTCATTTTAAGTTAATAGTTTAGGTGCGGGTTGATTTCTTTATTTGGGGATTACATGGATAGCACAGAGAACACCACGGTCACGATAATCTATTACAACGAAGACTGTATTGAATTACAGCATGTGGTGAAATCATACCCTAAAAGTGAAGCAGGTAGAGTGATTATTCCTCATGAATTTAAACAAGGAAAATCCATTGTGGCAGTCTGTTTAGGTGAAATTGTTATTTTGAATAAGGTTGGTGACAGAGTTATTTCTGTGGAAATAGATGAGTAACCCTTTTCTCTGTTTGGCTAAATAAAGGTTAATTTATTAACAAAAGCGCTATTGATATAGCGCTTTTGCTGTTTTAGTCATAATGATTTTATGAGTATCACTAAGTAAAGTTCAATTATACTTCCATTACTTTATTAATAGGCAAGTCACGAATTCTTATCTTACTTGCATGGTATATAGCATTAGTAATACTTGGTACTACAGGCGGTACACCAGGTTCACCTATACCACCTGGTGGTTTCTCTGAGTTAACTAAGTGAACAAACATTTTAGGTGCTTGATTAATGCGAGTTACCGGATAATCATAAAAGTTATTTTGTTCAACAGCTCCGTTACTAACAGATATTTCACCCATTAAAGCAATAGATAAACCAAAAATCATAGCGCCTTCCATTTGCGCTTCAACACGATCAGGAGTTACTACAATTCCACAGTCAACAGCTGTATGCATTTCTAAAACTTCGACTTTGTTATTAACCACTTGCACTTTAGTAGCCGCAGCAACGTATGAACCAAAGCTACGTAAAAAGCTAATTCCCCAGCCTTGATTTGCAGGCAGCTGTTCTTCGACATTTGCTTTGTCACTAATAAGGTTAATTAAGGACTTCATGCGCTTGGTATCTACAGGATGATCTTTATAATCCAAATCATAGTTTGAGTACTTAAACGAATCACTTGATGGGTTATCTTCTCTGTCACTACCTATGAGTGATAACCACATAGCCCTTGGCGATTTATCTGCCTTAACAGCAAGCTCATCTACAAATGAACCTAGGGCAAAACCATTATTTATACATGCAACCGATCTAAGCCAGCCAGGTCTTACATATGAATCGACATCATGCTTTTCTAAGCTTAAGCTATTTATTTCGAACGGCATATCAGCAAAGCCAAGTGAGAGCTGTGAATCACTTGGGTGTTTAGCTTGTTTATCCCATAACCAACCAATAGGAGGATAGGCAGTTCTCGCAATTAAATTATCAACTTGTCCTTGGCCATTAACTTGCGCTTTAAAATAATTAGCTGAATTTGAATGGTAAAAACCGTGTTGAACATCATCTTCACGTGTCCAAACTACCTTGACCGGTTTGTTTGTTTTTTGAGCTAACTCTACGGCTTCAATGATAAAGTCACCTTTTGACTTACGGCCAAAAGCGCCGCCCATTAAGGTAACATTTAGCTCAATTTTGTCTATTTCTTCACGGGGAATGCCTAATTCTTGCGCCACCATACCTTGGGCCCATTGTGGGTTTTGAGTACCTGCCCAAATAGTGCACTTATCATTTGTGACTATTGCTGTGGCTGCAGGTGTTTCCATGGGGGCATGATGCAAATAGGGGATTGAGTATGTTGCTTCTACTGTATTTGCTTCATCATAACTGTGTTTATAAACGTCACCTTTTCGACGAACAATAGCTCCTTTAGTATTTACTTGTGCTTTTAGCTGTTTAGTAAATTGTTTACTGTCATGCTTTGATGCAGCAACAACATTGCTGGTATCCCATTCAATTGATAATTTCTTCTTACCTTCAGTGGCAGCCCATGTATTTGTTGCTAATACGGCAACTCCTGAAAGAGGGTATACACCTGCTGGTAATTTACGAGGTTTTAGTTGAATAACATCTACAACACCTTTAACTTTTTTAGCTTCACTGGCGTCAAAGGTCTTCACCACGGCACCGACAACTTTTGGTCGCTGGATAACGGCGATAAGCATATCGGGTAATTCAATATCTTGGGCGTATTCAGCTTGACCGGTAACAATGTTATTAAGATCTACTTGTTTGACGTTTTTCCCTATCAATGAAAAGTTTTGCTGATTTTTTAAAGTGATAGTACTTACATCAGGCGCTGTTAATTTTGCTGCGTGTTTTGCGAGTTCACCAAATGCGATTTTTTCACCTGTTTTATTATGATAAACAAAGTGTTTTTTTGCGCTAACAGCCGATTTATTCACTTGCCATATGTTAGCTGCCGCTTGCTCTAACATCTCTCTTGCTGCTGCACCTACTTGCCTTATAGTGGTAAAATGACTTCTTATTGATGCGGAACCGGCTGTTCCTTGCGGTCCATATTTAGCGTCAGCTTTAGCTTGTACTACGCTAACTCTGTCCCAGTCAGCTTCAAGCTCATCAGCAATAATCTGAGGTACACTGGTTCTAATACCTTGTCCCATTTCACTTCGGTGACAGATAATACTAACATCACCTAAGTCATTAAAACTGATAAAAAAATTAATTTGGTGTTGTGCTAATGTATTCGCTTGTGCTTTTGTTAAGGGTAGGTGAACACCAAGAGCAAATGCCCCAGCACTAACGCCTGCTAATTTTATAAAGTTACGACGACTGACATTCTCAATTGTTTTCATTTTATGACTCCATATCTGCCGCTGCGTGAATGGCGTTTTTAATGCGTTTGTACGTACCGCATCGACATATATTTCCTTGCATGTGTTCGACAACTTCTTCATCAGATGGGCTAGCATTGGTTGCTAACAGTGAAGCAGCACTCATCATTTGACCACTTTGACAGTAACCACATTGAGGAACTTTGTGTTCTCGCCATGCCTTTTGTACTTTATGATCGCCATCAGTGCTTAAACCTTCTATGGTCGTGATCTTTTGTTTATTTACCGCAGAAATGGGGGTAACACATGAACGGATTGCTTTACCATTTAAATGCACTGTACAGGCTCCACATTGCCCTACACCACAGCCAAACTTAGTGCCTTTGAGTTTTAATTCATCACGCAGTACGTACAGTAATGGCATATCGGGTTCTACATCAACAGATATGTTTTCATTGTTAAGTGTTATCTCAATCATACGGGCTCCATTTCATTTTTTATTTTATTGGATAAGTATCGGTAATCTTCTTGAGTATCAATATCATATTGCGCTTTTTGACAAGGGACGAAATGACACTGTGCTAAGTTACTTTTAATAATTTTTTGTGCCCCTTTATCGCCAGTTAATCCTTTGAGTTGCTCAACATATTTTGGCGGGAAAATAGCAGGCGCCATTACTTTGTTATCAGTCGTTGTTACTATTATTTTATCGGGATAGTTTATTTGGGCTTGTAAAAGTGCAAGATAGTGCGAGCTTGGAATCAATATTTGATCAGCAAGTGCAATTAATATTGAGCTTTCTTCAAGGTTAATTTCTTCACATGCTTGAGCAATAGTATGCCCCATTCCCAATTGCCAGTTAGCGCAGTCTATTGTGGTAACACTGGTATTTAAGTGGGGCATTATGCTGTTTTTGTTTGCGCCTAATGC